>LQAI01000007.1_pt1 | contig 226652 bp, 305 predicted proteins | sample 1535821 | NCBI WGS metagenome assembly LQAI01 (sample SAMN04331586, study PRJNA305678) | bioreactor metagenome | isolation source: bioreactor_5 inoculated with Wadden Sea sediment 1st replicate of a... | place: Germany:Bremen
ATTATCTACGTGTTACTCACCCGTGCGCCACTCTACTCAAGATTGCAAGCAATCTCTTTCTCGTTCGACTTGCATGTGTTAAGCACGCCGCCAGCGTTCATTCTGAGCCAGGATCAAACTCTCCAGTTAAATCCTTTAACTAAACTCGTTAAGGTCTTGTTCAGACCCGCTTCAAACTTTATCACTGACCAATTTTCAAAGATCAAAAAAAAACTTCCGGGACCAAATTCCGCTTGCCCCGAAAGACCGGCGTAATATGCCTGAAAATTTTATCCGTGTCAATTTCTTTTTTTTCAATTATTTTTAAAAAGATTGTTTGTTCTTTCTCTTTGATTGGCCATCCTCCTGATTTTCATGATATTTCACTAACCGATGCCGGATAACAGGTTTTGACAATTGTATGGAACTTGTGTACAAGTAGTCACGCCAAATGGCGGGTATCCCGGAAAACCGCCTTGTACCTCACCCCGGGAAAACCGATGACACTGTGTATTTTAAGGATCCGTTCATGGAAACCGATATCAGCCTGAACCATGTCACATTTGCCTATCGACAGCAACCCATTCTGGAAAACGTATCCCTGACCGTCCCCAAAAATGAATTTGCCTGTATTGTCGGACCCAATGGCGGCGGTAAAACCACCCTGCTCAAGCTGATTCTGGGTCTGATTCAGCCGGATGACGGCCAGATACTGGTGCTGGGCACCACACCAGAAAAAGCCCGGAACCGGATGGGGTATATGCCTCAGTATGCCCATCTGGACATGACTTTTCCAGCCACGGTGCGGGATGTGGTGCTGATGGGCCGTCTGAAACAAAGGGGTTTTTGGTTTTCAGCCAAAGACAGGGCCCGGGCCATGGACGCCATCGCCACGGTGGGCATGACCCCTTTTACCCATGTCGGATTCAATGCTCTGTCCGGCGGACAACGGCAGCGGGTTCTCATTGCCAGAGCATTGTGCAGCCGGCCTCAGATTCTTCTGCTGGACGAACCCACCGCCAACGTGGATCATGAAACCGAAGAAAACCTGTTCACCATCCTCAAGTCTCTTAACAGGGAGATGACCATCCTGGTGGTATCCCATGACTTAGGCTTTGTGTCCAAATACGTCAAGACCGTGATCTGCGTCAACCGGCGCCTGGTCATCCATCCCACCACCGTGATGAACGGCACCATGATCAAGGACATTTACTATGGTGACCTGAAAATGGTCCGGCATGACCACCGGTGCAGCGAAGAAGGCCATTGCCATGATTGAGTTTTTCAGGCGGTCCTGGACCCGGACAACCGGTTTCTGGCCTATGCCCTGGCCATGGGCGGCCTGGCATCTATAGCTTTCGGCATCATCGGGACGTTTGTCACCATCAAGCGCATCAGCTATCTGGCCGGTGCCATCTCCCACTCGGTGTTCGGCGGCATCGGCCTGGCCCTGTATCTCCAGGTGGGGCAGGGGATCGCCTGGTTCGACCCCATCCTGGGTGCGGTGCTGGCGGCCGTGATCGCAGCGCTGGTAGTGGGACTGGTGAGCATCCATGCCAAAGAGCGGGAGGACACCATCATCGGGACCCTCTGGGCCGTGGGCATGGCCTGCGGCATCCTGTTCATTGACCGGACACCGGGATATTTCAGCCTCAGTTCCTATCTGTTCGGGGACATTCTGCTGATTTCCCAGAAGGATCTGCTGTTTGTTATCGGTCTGGACCTGGTGATCGCGGGCGTGGTGGGGCTTTTTTCAATCAGTTTTTCGGGTGTGTTTCGATGCGGAATTTACGCTTTTGCGGGGCATCAACACCACGTTTTTCTATCTGTTTCTCCTGGTACTCACCGCTTTGACCGTGGTACTGCTGGTGCGGATCGTGGGCATTGTTCTGGTGATCGCTCTTTTGACCATCCCCCCGGCCATTGCCGGGTTTTATGCCAGAAGGCTGTGGCAGATGATGCTGTTATCGGTGCTTTTATGTACAGTGTTCACCTGGACCGGCCTTGGCATCAGCTATCAGCTGAGCCTGTCATCCGGCCCCACCATTATCGTGTTGTGCGGGATCACTTACCTGGTGCTGCTGGCACTGAACCGGCTGGTGTTTAACCTGAGGCGCTGACCCTTTCAATTAACTTCTGAAATAACCGGCATGGCCGGAGCAAGATCGGCCACAACAAAACATGAACGGTTTGACCATTTGTAAGGCTTTGAAATAATGGTGCTTGCAAACGCTTTCATATAAAGCTTCCCGTTGAAGTTACTTGTTCGCCGTTTGGTCCGGGAGTGCCCGGGGAGGGATTTATAGGTGACTCATTTAATTTGCCTGGGAGGTTGTTGCCGGGCAATGTGCCGGCTGAGCTGTCTTTGATTCATCACCCTTGTTGTCAGCACTGCCGGAAGAGTCAAAAATCACCTGACCCTCGAAGTCCAGAAGCACCACCCGGACCGCCAACTTGTGATCGGCAAAACATACGGCGTTGTTTCTAATTTTATGCCCCACATGATCGATCAGGCCCGGATATTGCGGGTATATATAGGAAAAGGCGTGCCGAGCGGTATTGGCGGCTCCGATCTGATCCGCCAGCAGCCGGGACCCGGTAATTTTCATTGCCCAGTCCGCCAGGGTCTGCAAAGCCATACCGGACTTTGCCGCATGGGTGTGTTCATATCCCAGGGCCATTTTCACCGCTTTTCCGAAAAACACCGTAAAAATCAGCTGCTTGATCCGGGGCTGAGTTACAGCTTCCTGAATAGCGGCCTTAAAAAAATCCCCGGTCTGAATGAATGCTTCCGAAGGCAGTTGCGATAACTGCCGTCCGGCAAACCGCTCACTGCGCCGGCCCGTAGTGAACACCAGCGTGTCGATGCCGGCTGCGGCGGCCACACCGATGCCGGCCCGGATCGTGGCGATATAGGCATCATGGGACATGGGGGTCACCACCCCGGTGGTCCCTAGAATGGAAATGCCGCCCTGTATCCCCAGGCGGGCATTCAGGGTTTTTCTTGCCAGGGCTTCTCCATTAGGCACAAACACCGTAATTTCCACGGGATGGCGATCACTGGTTCCCAGCGTATCATACACGCTCCGGACCGCACGGAGCATCATCTCTCTGGGCCCGGGATTAATGGCCGGTTCCCCTACCGGAAGTTCCAGCCCCGGTTTGGTGACCCGTCCCACGCCTTTGCCGCCCTTGATGACGACCGGCTGCGATTGCTCCCGCATCAGGGTCACACGGCGCCGATGCGGGCGTTGTGGGTGATGTCCGGATCATCCCCGGCATCCTTGACGATGATGGCCTCACACCGGTTATCCGCTTTGCAGATCACCTGTTGCACCGGCACCGTCCGGGTGCCTCCCCCAAGAAATGAGATGGTTACATGGTCCGGAGTGTTGCCGGTCAACAACCGGATCAGGGCCGCCTGAACTGCGGCGGATGCAGCCGCTCCCGTGGTAAACCCTTTTTCAATGATGCGTGCGACATTCCGATCTAAGTCCGTGTCCGCTGTTGTCTGAAATCGGTGCAACAAGCCGCAAAACGGCCTGCCAATGCGGGGTTGGACCCGAAATGCACGTGCAGATACGATCCCAGGGTCTGGTATTTCCAATATCCGGTCACCTGCACATCCTGACCGGCCCGGGAGGTAACCCCAAAGACACGGTCACAGGTTTCGTGATCGGCCGTCACCGATGAATAATGAAATTCATGCCCCCGGAACCGGTCTCCTTTGGCACCGATCACCGTGTCTTTTATCAGGGATACCTCCCGGTATCCCAGGGACCGGAGCCGGGCCGACATGGCAACGTCCAGGTCAAAGCAGCCGGCCATGGGAACCGGCTGCGCCGAATCCGCAAGTGTGAGTTTTCGGCACAGAAACATGAATCCCCCGCACTCGGCAAAAATGGGCATATGGTGTCGGCTGTGGGTGTTGATTTCAGACAACAGCTCGGTTTTTTTGGACAAGGTGCCTGCAAACAGCTCCGGATATCCCCCGCCCAGATAGATGCCGTCGATTGCTTCAGGCAGATGGTCATCGCTTATGGGTGAAAAGAAGACCAGCCTGGCACCGGCCTGTTCCAACATGGCCAGGTTGTCCGGATAATAAAAGCAGAACGCCTTGTCCCGGGCACGGCAATCCGGGGCCGCTGCTGGAAACCGGTTTTTGCGGGTCCCGGGACCGTGGTTTCCTGTCCCGGTCGCGAGCCGGCCCTGCCGGTATCCGGTCGTCCCATGGGAACCCTGATATTCGGTAGTTTCCGGATCAGCCGGGGCATGTCCAGGTGCTCATCCACCATGTCAACCAGGGCGTTGATGGTGCCTTGTGAAAGGATATGTTCATCCGCTGTGGTCAGGCCCAGGTGGCGTTCCGGCATGATCACCGCATCGTTGCGGGGCAGGTGCCCCAAGCAGGGGGTGTTGCACTTCTGTTCCACCGCATCTCTGAGATATGCATAATGCCGGGAACTGCCGGTGAACGTGAACACCACCCCGGCCAGGGTCAGGTCCGGATCAAAGGTCTCAAACCCCTTGACTACGGCGGCCGCACTCCTGGCCTTGCCTCTGGCGGAAACCACCAGCAGCACGGGCAGGCCCAGCCACTTGGCCATCTGGGCCGTGGACCCGGTTTCCGTTGTGGCATCATACCCGTCAAACAGGCCCATGACCCCTTCCACCACAGCCAAGTCCGCACCCCCGGACTCATCCTGAAACAACCGGCGGTTATACTCTTTTGAAAGCATCCAAGAGTCCAGGTTGTAACTGGTTCGACCGGCAATCCGGGTATGGTGTCCGGGATCGATGAAATCCGGCCCCACCTTGAACGGGGCCACGTTCAGTCCCCTGGCCCGCAGCCAGGCCAGAACCCCCAGGGTCAGGGTGGTTTTCCCGCGCCGCTGCCGGTGGCGGCAATGATAAATCCTTTAATGGCCCACCTCTTTAACGATTCCTGTCCGAAATTGACTGCCAGTCATCTGGCTTCATGACACATTTTTTTCATCCGCCATGATGGCCAGGGCATTGACCACGGCCGCCGCCACATTGGAGCCGCCTTTTCTGCCGGTGTTGGTAATATAGGGAATCTCAAGGGCCATGAGCGCTTCCTTGGATTCCGCGGCATTGACAAATCCCACTGGCAGGCCGATCACCAGGGCCGGGGCCGTTTTGTTCGCCTTGATGAGTCTGATGAGCCTCAGCAAAGCTGTGGGGGCGTTTCCCACCACATAAATGCCGTCGTTCATCTGATCCGCCGCCAGATCCACGGCAGCCATGGCCCGGGTGGTATTCTTTTTTGCGGCCAGATCCGCCACCCCTGGATCCGCCATCAAACAGGCAACCGTACCCCCGAAACGGGTGATCTCTTTTTTCGGATCCCCACCCGGGCCATGTTGGTGTCCGTGAAAATCCGACACCCCTGTGCAATGGCAGCCATGCCTTTTTCCACTGCATGATTCCCGAACCGGACGGTCTGCAGATAGTCAAAATCCGCCGACGTGTGAATCATCCGCCTGACAACGGGCCAATGGATCTCATCCAGGCCGTGGTTTCCTGCTTCCTTTTCAATAATCTGAAAACTCAACTCCTCGATTTCCTGTGCTTCATCTTTTTTCCGACCCTTTGAATTTGTCCTGATGATAAAGAATTACAATATCATTTTTTTTTCCAGGTTTCACCCCAAATTCTTTGATATACGCCATAAAACCCTTGCCATCAGCATCGGCCCGGGTATAAAAATGGATCAGGCAAACTGATTCGCCATCAGCAGGCTGTCAACCCCATATTTTGAACAGGAGTCTCATCATGTATCATCATATATTCGGACCGGTTCCCTCAAGGCGCCTGGGCATTTCTCTGGGCGTGGATTTGGTTCCCCGGAAAGTCTGCTCTCTGGACTGTGTCTACTGTGAAGTGGGTCACACCACCCGGCTGACCCTGGACCGCGGGGAATACGCACCCCTGGACCGCATCAAAGAAGAACTGGACCATTATTTCTCCCATAACCCGGACCCGGATTACATCACCTTTTCCGGGTCTGGCGAACCGACCTTGAACACCTGCATCGGGGAGGTGCTCACCTTTATCAAACAGAAACGGCCCCGGATTCCGGTGGCTGTGCTCACCAACGGCACCCTGCTGCATGATCCGGACGTCAGGGATGCATTGATGGGAGCCGACGTGGTGCTTCCCTCCTTGGATGCGGCAACGGAACCGGTGTTTCAAAAAATCAACCGCCCCCACGCCGGCTTGACCCTGGAAACTCATCTGGCCGGATTGATGGCGTTCAGAAAAGCGTTCAAAGGCCGGTTTCGCCTGGAAGTGTTCATTCTGCCGGGATACAATGATCACGAAGATGAATTGAAGGCCCTGAAAAAGGTGATCGGTGAACTCAAGCCGGAATGTATCCAGCTCAACACCCTGGACCGACCGGGAACGGTCACGGACCTGAAAAGCGCATCGTTCAAAAACCTGGAGCGCATCGCTCATTACCTGGACTCAGGGGCTGCGGAAATCATCGCCGCTGCCCCCAAGCGCAGCCAGTTGGCCGCTTATCGGCAGGATATGGAGACCGCCATCATGGAAACCATTGCCCGCCGGCCCTGCACCCTGGATGACCTGTCCGCCATTCTGGGTCTGCATGTCAGCGAAATCAACAAATACCTGGATGTTATGACCGCGGACAACAAAATCACTGCCGTGCCTCAGGACAGGGGCATTTTTTATCAGAGTGCCGGGTGATATTAAACCGGCAATTAAATAGCTGATTACCTCGTGGCAATATCTCCTATGATTTAAAGGTCTTTCCTTATTAAAATAGGCCATGTAGATAATTGCCAGATTAATACCGCGCCTGTTTCTCCAAAATCACAATGCCCCTATATAAAGGCAGCGGCTTGTTTCTGCCACTGCCTTTTTGATTCAAACCAGTCTGTCCGGTTTTGTCTATCCAAATATTATCTATCCGGCTACATCAATCCCGAGATCGCATCCAAGGTGTCTGTCAGGATTCTCACAATCAAAATTTTTCTGCCGGGTATCCACATGCCCTTCTTCACTTTCCCAATCACTTTCAATGTAGTTGTCATATCTGGAATCTGTCATGGTGTCACCTCTTCAGATTGATGGGTTGGTTTTTTATTCGGTTCTCTTTAAACCGTAAAAATAAGTTAGTCATGCGAAACAAATTGTCAAGCCACCTCGTTCTGTTTTTTTGTTTGGCGCCGGCTTTTATTTGGGTTGACAAAACCGGCCTGGATTTATAGATGCTGGTACGACACTCTTTCATACTTCATGAGGACAGATATATGATAGCACGCATCTTGATAATCTGGCTGGCCTTGATGATTCCGGCTGCAGCAGACCCGGTACCGGAAGGGTTTGTGGAAATCCGTGACATCATCCCTGATCCGGTTATGGACATCCGGTATGTCACAGACCATAATTTTCTGGGTACCCCGGTGGATGGGTATAGAGCGTCCAGATGCTACCTCACCAAAGAGGCGGCCACTGCCCTGGCCGGGGTCCAGACGGACTTCAAACCCTTTGGTTTTAGCATCAAGCTTTATGACTGCTACCGGCCCCAGCGGGTGGTGGGCCATTTTGTCCGGTGGGCCAAAAATATTGATGACACTGCCACCCGGACCTGGAGCAGAACCAGCGGATCAACCGGCTGCTGCTCAAAACGCTCATGGAAAGACATGGCTTTCAATACTATGATAAGGAATGGTGGCATTTTACTTTGAAAAATGAACCGTTTCCAGACACCTATTTTAACTTTGAGGTAAAATAAAGGAAGACTGACAATGGCGCTTACTGATAAAGAAAAGGCTACGACCTCCCCCATTATCTGTTTCATCTTGATCTGTGGGCTTGTCCTGCTCCCGGATTCTTCTGCGTTTGCCAAAACCCCGCATACCAGGGTCAAAGAACTGGCCAACTCTCAGAAAAGCTGGGACGGGACCCGGCTGCCAACCTATCCCGAGGGTCAGCCGGAAATCCGCATCCTAAGCATCACCGTGCTACCGGGTGAAAAACTGGCGGTTCACCGGCACCCGGTGATCAACGCCGGGGTGCTTTTGTCCGGCCATCTCCGGGTCCATACCATGACCGGCCAGATCCTGGATCTTCATGCTGGAGAGGCGATCGTGGAAGTGGTCAACACCTGGCACTGGGGTGAAAGTGTCGGACCGGACCCGGCCCATATCATTGTGTTTTATGCCGGACAGGCAGGCACCCCTGTCACGGAGGCCCAGACCGAATAGCTATCGCGGCAGGATCTGATCAAAGGTCAAGGCATGGGAGAAAATGTGCTGTTCCAGGGCCGCCATGCCGATCAGGGGTACTTTTGAATAGGGAATCGCCTGAACGGGAATCCCGGGAAACAGGGAAGTTCCCAAAGATGCCCCTGTTTCCGATCCGGTCCTGTCATTACAGATCAGTCCCCGGAGCCTGATGGCCTGCCGGTCCAGATGTTCGATTACCCGCCGGGTTTCCGCCATGGACAGGGCATCCTGGTTGAACACCACATAAAAACTGGTCTTGTCAGAGTTTTCAAACGAAGCCTTCAGGGCCTGATACTCTGATTTGATCTTCAAAATCCGCTGCATGATCTTGTCCCGTTCAAAGGTCTTCCCCGCCATCGTGATCCGGGAAATGATCTCTTTTTTCTCGTTGATCTGCCTGCGCAGCTTTTCCAGCTGACCCGTCCAAGTCAAAGACAGGGAAGGCAGGTTGAAAAAACGCAAAGACAGGGCTGTGGGCGGCATATCGATCACCAGATAATCATGGTGTTTGTACCGGGCCAAAAGATCGGTGAATGCGGAAACCAGGGCATATTCCTCCATACCCGGCGAAAATTTGAGGATATCGAAATAGTGATCCAGATTGAACGCCGCGAGATAGGCAAAGCTGGCTTTCACCTGGGCCGCAGTTTTTGACAGGTACCGTTTGATCTCCCGGTCCCGGTCGATCTGGAGCACTTCCAGGCAGGGTCCCATGGTGCAGGCCCTGTCCGACATGGTGGTATCGAAAATATCGGCCTGGTTGTGGGCATCGTCAAAGGAAGCCAGCAGCACTTTTTTCCCCGTTTCCCTGAGCGCCAGGGAAACCAAGGCCGATGCCGTGGACTTGCCGGTCCCCCCCTTGCCCAGAAAAAAAAGCGTGTGCAGCCCCGTCATGGGATCACGATATATCGAACACGGAAAAAAGCCGGGACAGCGGCTCGTTTGATGTGTTCATCCTTTCCAGCAGAACCATCAGGTCTTTTTCCATCAGCGGAAGCAGATCCAGGCTCAGCTGGGCCGGCGGGGACGGCATGCCGACAAACGATCCCTGGACCAGCAGCGCAAAAATATATTCCAGTTCTTCGCATTCCGCTTCAATAGAAGTGACCGCCTTGCTTCGGGCCACCTCATCCGCAGCCGCCCACCAGTTCCGGGCCTGTTTTTTCAGCCGGCCCCAGATCCTGGAAACCGGTTTGCCGCCGCCGCTCATGTCACCCTAAAAATTTTTTTTGTCAAAATCAATGCGCTGTTGCGATGGATAATAATAATACATCGCATACAGTCCCATCAGAACGATGGCGGCCGCATAAAACCGGGGAAACTCGCACAGAACCGCTGCAAAGGCCAGATACACGGTGATCAGAGATATCCAGAGAATCCGGCGCTGAAACGCCAGAAACCTGCCGACGTCCACCTGACGCTGATTTCTCACGGAATGGGCGAACAGGGTGCGCAAAAAAGCGGACCGGCAATGGCGGTGACCGCCGCCGCCACAAACAGGGCCACATAAACCCCGGAGGCAGCTCAAGGCAGCCATGCGGCATCAAATCCAGAACGGCTGCCAGGCCCAGGATCACAAAAAGCCCCAGGCCCGGCAGAACGAGCATCATGTAATGTTTTTGAAGGGTCTTGTGCATTTGATCCGATGGACAGACCTATCTGTTTTCAGGCGCGATCTGGCCGCCGGGGGTCATGGTCACAAACCGCAGAAAACCTTCCACGGTGATCCAGACCGCCAGGATCAAATAATGGCATTGACCACCTGAAGCAGCGCATTCTGGGCGGTGCCGAAACTGCCCTGGTTCAGGATCAACGCCCAGACGGTCATCACCATCATGAACAGGGCCGGGATCCCGGATATCAGCCATTTCACCCCGCCTTTGTCCTTGAGATACACGGTAATGATGATCAGGGCCAGGCCGGCCAAGGTCTGGTTCACGGCCCCGAACAGGGGCCACAGCCTCAACGCCCCGTTTCCGCTGGGACCGGTGGCAAAGGCCAGCAGCAGGGCCGTTCCCACCGCCAGAAAAGTGGTGATGTATTTGCCGGTCAATGCGGTGATTCTCACGCTGTCAAACAGCTCGGACAGAATATACCGCTGGATCCGGGTCGCGGTATCCAGGGTGGTGCCGGCAAAGGACGCCACAAAAACCCCCATGATCACCACGGCGATGCTGGCCGGAATACCGAATGCCGTCAGCATGTTGGCGGACCCGTCCACAAACGCGGCCACCTTGGAACCAAGACCGGCTGCCGCAGCCCAGGAGGAATAATGGGTGGTCCAGGCAGCCACCCCCACCAGGGTCTCACCGGATTGGTTACATACCCCATGCCGATCCCTGCAGCCACGGCAATGATCACCAGGGTGGCCAGGGCCCTTCCATGAGCATGGACCCGTATCCTACAAACAGGGAATCGGTTTCATACCGCACCTGTTTGGCGGATGTGCCGGAAGATACCAGCGAGTGAAACCCGGAAATAGCGCCACAGGCGATGGTGATGAACAGGAACGGCCACATGGGCGGGGCTTGGGCCGGGCTCATCTGAACCGCCGGTGCCACAATGGACAGATTCGCAAAAAAAGCGGAAAAAAACACGCCGATCATCAGCAGCACCATCACAATCATGAGCTGATGGGAGTTGATGAAATCCCGGGGCTGCAGCAGGGTGGTCACCGGCAGGGTGGAAGCGATAAACGCATAGATCAGCAAAATGATCGTCCAAACCCCGGTGGCCGGGATGCCGGCAATTGTCGGCATTTCAATGGGCAGGACCGCACCGATGAACACCGTGACATACATGAGCACCACCGCAATGATGGACCAGGTGACAATGCTTTTGCCCTGTTTGTAAATGGCATACCCTAGGTAAAGGGCAATGGCCACTTCGCACCAGACCGGAAAAACAGACGTGGGATACATGGCAAACACCACCGCGATAACCAGGCCGAACACGGCAATCACGATCCACAACTCCAGAAAAACAATCAGAAAAAAGAAAACCGGGTCCGGCTGTTCACATATTTCGATGTGTAGTCGGCAATGGATTTTCCCTGATTTCTCATGGAGATGATCAAAGCCCCGAAATCATGCACCGCGCCCATGAAGATACTGCCCACAAACACCCAGATCAGAGCCGGCACCCATCCCCAGATAATTGCGATTGCCGGCCCCACAATGGGTCCGGTCCCGGCAATGGACGTGAAATGATGGCCAAAAATCACCTCCTTTTTGGTGGGTACATAGTCCACCCCGTCTTCCATGGCCACGGAGGGCACCTCTGCACCCTCGGCCAGCTGAAATATCTTTTTCCGATGAACCGGCCGTAGACCTGATACATCAGAATATACCCGATAAACGAAACCACCATGATCAATAACGCATCCATTATTATTCTCCTTGTGGCTGTGAGATGAAGCCGTTAATATAAATCACGGCAAAAGCGGTCGAAGCCGGCCGCTTTTGTCTGGCAAAACCCTAAGTCCTTTTTTCATTCACCGTAAATATTTCCATAACATTCCGGTTCGATTTGTGGCATAATCATAAAAAATGCTGCAAAATAAATGCCATTGTCTGAACCCGAGAAACCATCCTGATTTTCTTTCATATACTCGGATGCCCACCCCAAAAAAACCTGAAATTTGCGCCGTTTTATTGCAAAAATGCGACTCATTGCCCCGATCGTTGACGTCGACTGTCAAATGAATTATAGGATGCCAGGACGCACTTTTTCAAAAACTACTATATCAGGACACAAATTACCACCATGATATTACAAGGGATTGCCGGTCTGGGCGTTTTTGTGGGAGTGGCATGGATCATCAGTGAAAACCGAACTCAGGTAAAAATCAAGACCATTGTCATCGGTCTGGGCATGCAGTGGGCCATGGCCCTTTTGTTTCTCAAGGCCCCGCTGCTCAATCAGGGCTTTGCGATGCTCAATCAGGTGGTCCTGGCCCTTGAATCATCCACCCGGGCCGGGACATCCATGGTTTTCGGGTATCTTGGAGGCGGATCACTGCCTTTTGAAAAAACATCCGCCGGGGCCTCGTTTATTCTGGCGTTCCAGGCCCTGCCCCTGGTCCTGCTCATGAGCGCATTGTCATCCCTGTTGTTTTACTGGCGAGTCCTGCCCTGGGTGGTCAAAACATTTTCCCGGATCCTGGAGCGGCTGTTCGGCCTGGGCGGGGCCGAGGGCCTGGGCGTGTCTGCCAACATTTTTGTGGGCATGGTGGAATCTCCACTGTTTATCCGGCCCTATGTCAACTCCCTGACCCGCAGCGAGCTGTTCACTCTGATGACCGCAGGAATGGCTACAATCGCCGGCACCATGATGGTGCTGTATGCCAATATCCTGGGTGATGTCATCCCCAATGTGCTGGGCCACATCCTGGCAGCCTCCATCATCAGTGCCCCGGCCGCCATCACCGTGGCCAAAATCATGATCCCGGAAACCTGCCCGGTCACCTCTGGAGATCTGACGGAACCCGACCCGGCCACCGGTTCCATGGATGCCGTGACCCGGGGTACCCTTCTGGGGGTGGAACTGCTCATCAACATCATTGCCATGCTCATTGTACTGGTGGCCCTGGTGCACCTGGCCGATATCCTGCTCAAGATTCTGCCGGCCGTGAACGGCACCCCCCTGACCCTCCAGCGGATCCTGGGGTGGATCATGTCCCCCGTGGTATGGCTCATGGGGGTCCCCTGGGCTGAAGCCGGTATCGCCGGCGGGCTGATGGGAACCAAAACCATTGTCAATGAATTTGTGGCTTACCTGAACCTGGCCGGGCTCCCGCCAGACAGCCTGGGGCCGGAAAACAGGCTGATCATGCTTTACGCCTTGTGCGGATTTGCCAACCCCGGCAGCCTGGGCATCATGATCGGCGGTTTGGGCACAATGGCCCCGGACCGCCGGGGAGAGATCGTGTCGTTAGGCCTGAGATCCATTGTCGCCGGCACCATCGCCACTTGCATGACCGGTGCCATTGTGGGGTTGATCGGCTGACAGACGCTTCTGAATGGCTGAATAGACCGACCGGGTGACCGGGGTGGAAATGCCCAGTTCAGCCCCCTGCCTGAGAATCGTGCCGCCATATAGATCCCCTTCATTCAGCCGTTTTTTGGATGTCACATCCCGGTGATAGGATGTTTTTGTATCATAGGGAAACCGGGCCGCCATGGTCAGCTGTTTTGTGACGATCTGTTCCGGCAGACCAATTCCTCTGGCTGAGGCAATGGCCTGGATTTCTTCCATGATTTCACGGGCGGTCTGTGTTGCCTTTGGGTCCGCAGCCACCTCACCGATGGTTTTGTTGAAAAACACCGTCACCAGGGCAAAGGCCGCAATAAACAGGTATTTGCTCCAGATATCCGGATAAGGTCGGTGCGCCATTGATAATTGATCTGCATGGCATCGAAAAAATCGGTGACTTGTTTCGGATCAAACCGGGCATATTTCGGATCAGCCCCGAATAAAATCCTGCCGTCTCCTCCGCTCTGGTAAATCACGCCGGGCGCCTGGATATGGGTGCCGACATACACACAGGCAGGCAGGACGATGCCGGCGGCCATATTTTTTCTGATCCTTTCATAAATATCAGCCCCGTTCAGCAGCGGCAGTATAACGGTATTTTCATGTACTTTTGGAAGGATCGCCTGGATGGCTCCATCCAGGTCATAGCTTTTGACGCAGACCAAAATCAGGTCCGGATCAGGCAGGTCCTCCACCTTGTCCGTGCTGCCGCCGGGACCCCGGTAATGGTTTTCTGGTCAGAAATCAGCATGATCCCCTTTTGCCTGATTGCCTGAAGATGATCTCCCCTGGCCACAAAAAAACAGTCACAGGCCAATGACGGGTCATGATTGCATGTGTGGGCGATATTTGCGCCGAAAAATCCGCCGATACCGCCGGTGCCATAGATGCAGATACTTTGGATCTTATTTGTTTTATTCATGGCCGGTTTCCCTGTTCAGCAACGCCGTAATTCCCCATTTTTTTCCACCTGTAAAAAGTTGATTGCTGGCTGTTTTGCCGGGATAAAGGACATGGCCCTCTCAGCCAGCGATGTGATGGACAAGGCCGGGTTCACCCCGAGGTTGGCCGGAATCATGGACCCGTCCGCCACCAGCATGTTTTTATACCCTTTGACCCGGTTTCTGTCGTCTATCACCCCTTTTTTCGGATCTTTGTGCGCGCTGCATCCCCCCATGATATGGGCTGTTATCGGCGCGTTCATGTATACTTCGGAAAAAATGCTGACCGGAATGCCGTCCACCCGCCGGGCCAGCCGCCGCACAAAATCATGGGCAATGGGGATGTAAACCGGATTTTTTTTCTCACTGGCCTGGCTGGATGACAGGGTTTTGACAAACGGCCAGATCTTCCGGTGTTTGCGGGATACATTCAGGTAATTGTCATGGGTCTGCATCACCAGGACAATCAGGTTCTGCGGGCAAATCCAAACGGGTTCAGCAACCGCAAAAACGATACCGGATGCTGAATTACATTGGCGGCATACCGGCATATCCGGGGAACCCGCCCTCCACCGTCGGTCATCAAGACTGCCAAAAGCCCCAGAAAATCATTGCCCTGGGCATACCGCACCGGTTCCATATGGGTATGGTCGTCCGGATGCACGCTGGAGGTGATGGCCACCCCTTTGGAAAAATCCACATCACTCGCGTTGGCCCTGACCGACAAAATGGCTTCACTGTTGGTTCTGACTCGCTGTCCCAGATGGTTCGACAGGTGGGGCAGACGGCCTTTCTCCTTCATGGTCAGCAGCAGGGACAGGGTTCCCAGGACCCCGGCGGAAAGCACCACGCCTTTGGTGCGATACACCGTTTCAGTCCTGAAAATTCCCGTGGTCTTCACAGCCGTGACCCGGTATCCGGCCGATCCGTCTTCCGACAACGGAAGGATATCCATCACCCGGCGTTCAGGGATGACCTGAGCGCCGAATTTTTCCGCAAAAAACAGATAGTTTTTGTCCAGCGTATTTTTGGCATCTCTCCGGCATCCAGTCATGCACGCTCCGCACAGTTCACACCCCACCCGGTCCGGCCCTTCCCCAAGAAAATAGGGGTCTTTGGCTTTTTTCCCCTGTTCTCCGAAATACACCGCCACCGGAGTCTTACGAAAAGTGTGTTCCCGGCCATATTCAGAGGCGGCCTGGCACATCAGGTAGTCCGCCTCTCCGATGTACCGATTTTCCGTTGCTCCCAGCATTTTCTGCGCCAGCTCATAATAAGGCATGAGTTCGGATTTCCCCCCCAACCGCCTGACAATTTCATGCTCAAAAAAGGAATCCGGCGGCACATACAGGGTATTGGCATAGTTCAGGCTGCCCCCACCCACGCCGGCACCGCTCAATATAAAAATATCATCGAGCAGGTTCATCCGCTGAATGCCATATAAAAAGAGCCTGGGCATCCACAGATACTTGCGAAGATTCCAGTTGGTTTTCGCAAAATCCTCATTGGCCCACCGTTTTCCCGATTCAATGACGCCCACCTTGTATCCTTTCTGGGAAAGCCGCATGGCAGACACACTGCCCCCGAAACCGGAACCAATGACCAAATAATCGAAATCTAATTCCTGACCGGTCATCTGAAACTCCTGCAGAATTTTATTTTCATCAGGACACCATGCCCCAGGAAAAAGGGTCTCTTCGGCCAGATTCCTGACACCCGGGCTGCCTTCACCAGGTCCGGGTTAAGGATATCCAGCAGGGCGAAACTTAATCCTGCTGAGGCCAGCATGGCTATATAGCTTTGCTCGATCACCAGGCGTGCGGCCCGGTCCGTGGCATTGGTGCCCAGGTTGGAAATGCCGCCGATGGTTTTGACCGGAAACCCCAGGAGGTCGGGCAGGGTGCGGATTACCTCCAGCACGTGCCTGGCCTGGACAATCCCATCCGCCCAGGCCAGGGGCGGGATCACCGGATCGATGATCACCCGTTCCTTTGCCACACCGGCTGCTTCCGCTGCTTCCATCAAATCCATTGCCACCTCGAACCGCTGGGCTGCATCAGCCGGCACCCGGGAATCCGGGTATAGCAGAAATCCCACGATATCGGCGTCATATTCCCGGGCCAGAGGCAGGATCTGTTCCAGTTTCCGGGGTTCCAGGGAAAATCCGTTGAGAATGACCGGGTTTTCCACTGCCTTCACCCCGGCGGCCATGGCATCGGGATTGGCGGTATCGATGAGCAGGGGCAGATCGGTGACCGCCTGGACCGCCTCCATGAAAAACCGCATGCCCGGCGCTGCCTGCTTTCCCAAAGGTCCGGTGTTCACGTCAATGGCCCAGGCTCCCCGGGCTTCACAGGACTTGACCAGGGCCTGCACCGGTTTCGGGTCCAATCGCTGCAAGGCGCGACGGATATCCGACCGGGTGATGCGCAGGTTATCAGCGATCAGTTTCATCGCCCGCTCCAGTGTTGGGATAAGGACCCTTAACCGGCCACAGAAAAACTCGGGCAGCGGCTTGTGTCCGATTTCCACAGGCCCGCCTTTGGTGTACAGAACCCAGGCATAACCAGTATCATACTGACTGGTGGTGGCGGACCAGCGAAATTTCTTAATATTTGTAAACGAATGATCCATGGGCAGGGCCGGTGAGTGGCAATACTTGCCTGTCAGGCTTTCCAGTTTCCGGATCTCCGGGACCCGCCGTTCATCCTGTCCCTGGACCCGGTCCCGGTTCATCCGTGCGATTTGGTTGAATGCGGTGTTCCAGTCCATGAAACCGTCAAATGCATTGGCATATCTCAGCCAGATCAGGCCGGTACGTTCATCAACGACCGCCTCATTCTTCATATGAAACCGGCTCATAACGCTGTCCCTTTCATTACCGGAAACGGGCCTGAATATCAGGTTTTCCCCACATACATGCCTTCGTAATCCAGTGTGCACAAGGGTGTCCCTTTCGTATGGGCTCCGGCATCCACGACTTTTCCGATAAACAGGGTGTGGTTGCCGGGCTGATGCTGTTCCTGTATTTCCAGCTCAAACCAGGCTAGGCAATCTGTCAGAATGGGTACCCCGGTTTTTCCTGATGCCCAGCCCATTCCGGCAAACTTTTCCTTAGGGTCCGTCCCTTTGAACCGTTTGAGCAGATTTTTCTGAGATCGATCAATGATATGCAACCCAAACGCCCGGCTCTTGACGATCATATCATGGGAATACCGGTTGGGATGTAATGCCGCCATAATCAAGGGCGGATCATGGGACACCTGGGTCACCCAGGAAGCGATCATACCATTGACCGCATCATCTGTCTTCGTGGTCAATACATAAATTCCGTAGGTCATCTGCCCGAAGGCCGACTGCCATTTCTCTTTCATGTCCCAACTCCTTTATCCGTTGATACAGTCACTTCCCTGCCCAGCTTGAACACGGCTGAAAACCGCATCACCGGTTTTCCTTTTTCATCGGTCACCTCAGCGTCTCCCTGCATCTGACGGTTTTCAAGCACGGACACCTCTGCCCGGGCCGTCAGGACCCCTTTTATCACCGGCCCCAGAAACTCCGCATTCAAGGAGATGGTGCCGAACCGGCTGTCCGGGGCAAGCAGGCTTTGATGGCCATGGCCACCGCCGTATCCGCAAGAGTCACAATGGCGCCGCCATGGGCCACTCCCTGTCCCTGGGCGAGCTGATAAACAAACGGCATGGTCAGACAGGACCGCCCATGATCCGCTTCAATAATTTCGATCCCCACCAGTTTTTCAAACGGGGCGCAGCTGATCCATTGGTCCAAAACAACATCGTGCGGCCCTGTTTCCGGATTAATTTCATTTTTCATTTTTATAATGACCTATTCCTAAGAATCTAACATTTCAATGTTAAATTTTCTTATCTGGATATCCGACGTTTTCAATCCAGATCCATTACATGGTCCAACCCCCGGCAGAGGCCGGTGAAAGTGTCCACCTTTCGGATGGCCAAAAGTGCTCCATCCACATAGGGATGGGCGCTGATGCCGGCGTCGTGGCGGATGGTCAGGGTCTGGTCCGGCAGGCCGAAAATGACTTCCGAAGATAGGGTGAATCCGGGCAGCCGGATGGAATGCACCAGGGAGCCGGCCATATCCGCACCCCTGGCTTCGACGGGACCCTGGGTGTCTGCCAAGGGAACCGTCAGCTGGGGCCGCCGGACCTGTGACAGCCGAAAGGCCAGTTCCCTGGCCGTGCCGCTGGGGGAATCTTTTTTCGCGTCACTCGCATAATCAATGATCTCCACTGCGGGATATAGCGGGCCGCGATTTCCGAAAATTTCTGAAGCAGCACCACGGTCAGGGCGAAATTGCCGGCGGCCAAAACCCCCAGGTTGTTTTTCAGGGCTTTTTCATGAATGGTGTCATACTGGGCATCGGTCAGGCCCGACGTTCCCACCACTACATGCAGTCCCGCATCCAGGGCGGTCATGATATGTGCCATGGCCACGCCCGGTTTGGTGAATTCCACCAGCACATTGGCATCGGCCAGAGATTGCTTTGTAACGGAATCGGTAATGATAACATCATTCTTTTCAAGATCCAGTACCCGGGACAGTTTCTCCCCTTTATGGGTTCTGGATACCGCCCCCACCACCTGCATATCGATCTGCTCATGAACCGCTTTTGTCAGCGGGGAACCGGCCCAGCCGGTGGCACCGGCGATACACACTTTTTTTATCATGGAAGGTCTCCTTTTATTCCGTCTTTGCCTTGATTATTATGGTATTTTGGATTCGATGTCCAATGATAAAATATGAATTTTTCCCTTTATTTTTAAAATATGAATCTGGTATAGTTTACATTTTTATTTTTCATCTGTTTATTTTTGATTGTTTTTACAAGGAGTCATGGCCGTGGAAGAAAATATCATTCGTTTTGCCAGCCGCATGGATCAGCTGCCGCCTTATTTGTTCGGCATGATCAACAAAATGAAAATGGAAAAACGGCGTAACGGGGATGATGTCATCGATCTCGGAATGGGCAATCCAATGGACCCCACCCCGGATGCGGTGATCGAAAAACTGGTGGAAGTGGCCAAGGACCCCAAGTCCCACCGGTATCCGGAAAGCTCGGGCATGCCGCATCTGAAAATGCAGATTGCCAAATATTACAAACGCCATTATGACATCGACCTGGATGCGGAAAAGGAAACCTATTTCACCATCGGATCCAAGGAAGGGATCTCCCATCTGTGTCTGGCCATCATGGGCCCTGGGGATTCCGTGCTGGTGCCGGCGCCTGCCTTTCCCATCCACATTTATGCCGCAGTCATTGCCGGGGCCAATGTCATGCGGATTCCCATTGCCCCGGAGCAGGGATTTTTAAATCGGATCATCAATATTTGCGAATCCTGTTATCCAACCCCGAAGGTTCTGATGATCAACTATCCCCACAACCCCACCGGCGTGGTTACGGACATCGCTTTTTTCGAGGAGATCGTGGCCCTGGCCAAGCGGTTCCGATTCATGGTGATCAATGACTTTGCCTATTCCATGATCACGTTTGACGGGTACAAGGCCCCCAGCTTTTTGGAAGCCCCGGGTGCCAAGGAAGTGGGGGTGGAATTCGGCTCATTTTCCAAATCCTATAACATGGCAGGCTGGCGGATCGGCTACTGCGTAGGCAATGAACAAATCGTCAAGGCTCTGGGCCAGATCAAGGGATATTTTGATTACGGCATCTTTTCAGCCATACAGGTGGCGGGCATCATTGCCTTGAGAGACTGCGACGATACCATACCGCAACTGGCCAAAACCTATGAGACCAGAAGAAATGTGTTATGTTCAGGCCTGTCCCGCATGGGATGGGACATAACCCCGCCCAAGGCGGGCATGTTCGTATGGGCTAAAATCCCGGCACCGTTCGACCAGATGGGGGCCATGCAGTTTGCCATCGAAATGATGAACCGGGCCAACGTGGCTGTGGCGCCCGGTACCGGGTTCAGTGAAGAGGGTGAGGGCTACCTTCGCCTAGCCTGGTGGAAAATGAGGAGCGGCTGCGCCAGGCGATGCGGCAGATGAAAAAAGCCATGGATGCCCTGGAGCTTCAATAATCCAGAGACGTCACCTCCAGGGCGTGCTTTTGAATGAAATTGCGGCGGGGTTCCACCTCTTCTCCCATGAGCAGGGTGAAAATCTCGTCCGCTTTTCCGCATCCTCAATGTTCACCTGAAGCATCATGCGCTTTTCCGGGTTCATGGTGGTTTCCCACAGCTGCTCCGCGTTCATTTCCCCGAGACCTTTGTACCGCTGAATAGTGATCCCTTTTTTGGCCTCTGCTATCAAAAAGCTGTATAACTCATCAATGGTGGAAAACTCGTTTCTGATTTTAGCATCTTCTTGTTTGGACATGACGGCAAACGGCGGCCGGTTGAACTCGGCAATTTTATCATAGCTTTTAAGCATCTGCTTGTAGTCGGAGGTGGCCAGAATTTCCCTGCCCACTCGCAGCAGAAACTGTTTGCCTTCCTTGTCATAAATATCCATTTCATATATTTTGCGCTCTGGGTCATATTCAATGTTTCTGGGCTGATAGCCAGCTTTTGTCAGATCCCGGACAATGCCTCGAAATTGCTTCGCTTTTCCAGGAAAAACTTGTCCCTGACCCCGTGATGAATAACTTTGAGCAGCATTTTGGTATCAAAATCCCGCTTTCGAAGCAATGACACCGCATTGAAATACCAAGTCATGTTCTGCATGAACTGCTGGAACTGTTCTTCCAAGATCGGGTCCGCCTGGTTGTCGATGTACAGATCTTTTTGGGAAGCGATGCGCTGGATCAGATGCTGGGAATATTCTTCCTCGTTTTTCAGATACAGGCCGCTTTTTCTGGAACCCACCCGGAACAACGGAGGCTGGGCGATGTACAGGTATCCTTTTGCGATCATCTCAGGCATCTGGCGGTAGAAAAAGGTGAGCAAAAGGGTCCGGATGTGGGAACCGTCCACATCCGCATCGGTCATAATCACCACCTTGTGATACCGGATTTTGTTCACATCATACTCTTCTTTTCCGGCGCCTGTGCCCAGCACCGTGATGATATTCTTGATCTCGTCACTGCGCAGAATCTTGTCGAACCGGGCTTTTTCCACATTCAAAATTTTGCCTTTCAAGGGAAGGATGGCCTGGAACCGTCTGTCTCTTCCCTGCTTGGCCGACCCGCCAGCGGAATCTCCCTCCACCAGGAACAGCTCTCTTTCCGCAGGATCGGCAAACTGACATTCTGCCAGTTTGCCCGGAAGGGTGGAATCCATCAGGGTCCCTTTTTTTCGCGCCAGCTCTCTTGCCCGTTTGGCCGCATCCCGGGCCCTTGCCGCATCCACCGCCTTGGAGATGATCTGTTTCGCAACGGTGGGATTTTCTTCCAAAAACCAGGCCAGTTTCTCGTTGAGCAATGATTCCACAATTCCCTTGACATCATTGTTGCCCAGCTTGGTCTTGGTCTGTCCCTCGAACTGGGGCTCCATGATCTTCACTGAAATGATCACGGCAAGCCCTTCTCTCATATCATCGCCTGACAGCTTGATGTTCTGCATGTTCTTGGGAAGATTGCCGGATCCGGCGATATACGCGTTCATGGTCCGGGTCAGGGCCGCCTTAAACCCGGACACATGAAATCCGCCCTCAATGGTGTGGATATTGTTGGCATAGGAATATAGTTTTTCCTTAAACGTGTCATTATACTGGATGGCCACTTCCACCTGCACGTCTTTTTTTGTCCCCTTCAATATGAATAGGATCGTGCAGCGGGGTGCAAGAGCGATTCAGATATTCCACAAATGACACGATCCCGCCTTCATAGAAAAAATCATCCTTCTGGGCGGACCGTTCGTCTTCGATGATGATCCGGACACCCTTGTTCAGAAAGGCCAGTTCCCTCATGCGGCGGGACAGAATTTCATAGTCGAACTCGTTTTCGTTCATGACAGTGAAATCCGGTGTGAACCGAATTTTGGTCCCTTTTTTCACGGTGTCTCCCTTAACGGTCAGCTCCGTAACCTTGTGCCCCCGGGAATAGGTCTGATGATAAATCTTTCCATTCTTGTAGACCTCCATTTCCAAATTACCGGACAGAGCATTGACCACAGAAATTCCCACGCCGTGGAGCCCGCCGGACACCTTGTAAGAATCCTTGTCAAACTTTCCGCCTGCATGCAGTTTGGTCATGACCACTTCACAGGCAGGCACATGTTCGGTTTCATGCATCTCAATGGGAATACCCCGGCCGTTGTCCTCCACGCTCACGCTCATATCCGGGTGAATGGTCACGTAAATAGTGTCACAATGGCCGGCCATGGCTTCGTCGATGCTGTTGTCCACCACCTCGTACACCAGGTGATGAAGCCCTTCCATGTCCACATTTCCGATATACATAGACGGCCGTTTTCTGACCGCTTCCAGGCCTTCCAGAATCTTGATGCTGCCCGCGTTGTATTCTTTTGTCACGTTGTCTTCTTTCATGAGATATGCATTGCCATGATGGCACAGATAAGGTTGTCATCATCCATGGCCTTGATGATGCAGGGGGTTCTTGCTTCCTTGATATAAATTACCACGGTAGACTGATCGAACAGGTTCAGGGCATCCATGAAATATCTGGGATTGAAAGCGCTTTTTATTTCCTCGCCAGTGTAACCGATCATCATGCGCTCCTTGGATTCCCCGATTTCTGGATTGGTAATGGTAACCGTGAGTTCATTTTCCCTGAAGTTCAGAATCACGCTTTTGTAATCATCGGATGTGAGAATGGAAACCCGTTTCATCAGCGTATAGAACATGGATCGATCCACTTCCATTCCGGTCATGGTTTCCGTTTGGATAATGGGGGATAGTTGGGATATTCCCCGCTGAGCAGTTTGATCATGATGGATTCATTGGCCCGCTGAAACACAAAATGGTTGGCTTTGATCCCTACACGGATGGGTTCTGATGTGTTATCGATGAATTTGTGCAGTTCAGACAGCCCTTTTTTTGGAATAATCACCGGCTCGTCCGGCAGCACCAGATCTCCGGTATACAGGGCATCAAAACAGTTCAGGCGACGGGAGTCCGTGGACACCATTCTCATAAAGGGGGTATCGTTCTTTTCCACTTTTTCAATCAATGCCCCCAGCACATAGGTGCGTTTTTCATCCCCTGCATAGGAGATCATGGCAGCGGATTCCAGCATTTTTCTCAAATCTCTGGCATTGATTTCAATAAACTCCACATTTTCGATCACCGGGGTTTCCGGAAAATTTTCATAATCCGAAGATACAATATGAAACAGGCTGTCCCCTTTACCGATTTCCACCCACCGGTTTTCTACTTCATTCACCGGAATGGTATTGTCCGGATACTCCCGGACGATCTCAAAAACTTTTTTGAATTGATGGAAATAATACCTTCCTTTTCAACAACCGCCCCATAGGTACCGGTAAAAACCGTTTCCAGATCATTGGCTGTAAGCGTAATCTGATCTTCCATGGCTTTGATCAGGACATCCGATGTGATGGACAAGTTGGTCTTTCTGCCGGTAATGCCCTGGATTTTAGAAAGGACTTCCAGGACTTCTTTTTTGTCAAATGAAAATCTCATTCAGATTCCTTTTATGCTCTCTTTATTAAGGGAATATCCTTGAAATATTTATATCAAAACAGCTCATTTATCAAATGATAAATAAACGCTTAATTTAATTATTAATATATTTAAAAAAGATAATAATAACAATAAGGGGTGTTTATATGTTTAAAACTTTTTAATTATTTGAAATTAAATGAAAATTTATTGAAAACCGGTTGATAAAAATGTTGAAAATCTGTCCAGATCCCTTACGGTTTTGAACCGGGTGGCCGGCAGGTGTTGAAAACGCCATGGGTTTTGAACCGGTTATCACCATTTTTTTAATCATTGTAGATCCAGGACCGCATGGAATCAAACCCCTTGTTTTTCCAGTCATCATCAATACGCCGTTCAAGAAAGGTGAAAAACAGGGTGTTCATAACCTGTGAAACTCTGGAAATCAGCAGGGCTTTTTCGACAATCCTGCCTTCGATTTCGTCGTCAGACCCATCTCCTTTACCGGCCGGTGTTTTCAATCCGGTGATGTTAAAGCTTTCTCCCTTGACGGTGAACCGATATTCCTCTTCCGGCCCCAGCCGGCACACCAGGTTTATTTCTATGACCTTTGCCCCTTTTTTTAGGGCGGTGGTTCCTTCTTCGAGACCGGCCTGATCCCCCTTGATGGTAATTTTTTCCTTGGCGTTTTCTCCAAGGGAGTTTTCCAGAACCAGAGAGTTGCCGATATCAAGGGATACTGGATCTTTGGATTTGATGGCTTGGGTGATGTCCTGGCCGGTTTCAATCACAAACCACAGCCAGGTGAGAAAGTCATTGCCTAAAAAGCCGTATCTATTGTACGCGGTGGCGATATCCAGCATGGGTTACCTCGAAAAGTGTAATGGGGTCAGGGTCAGGATGCGGTCTTTTTGTGCCGAAGAAAACGCTGATCCGGTTTCCACCAGGGTATAGGGAAACAACCGGATGGGCTTGAGGCTGAATGACTTGAAAAAAGCGTTTCAAAAATTCGTTGGCTGCCTTCTGGGTGGTCAACAGAAACAGATCGCCGGCCTCATAATCCCACAGCACATCATATACATTGGGAATGAACGGCATTTTGTGCATCAGCACATCCATGACCGTTTCCTTGATGTCCGATTTTTCATTTTTGGAAATAAAATTTCTTCCGGTTTCCGCCTTTTTTTTCTCCATTTCAATGGTCATTTGTTTGTGTACCAGTTTGGCCGGGATCGATTTTTTGTCAATACGCAGCGAAAACAAAAAAATGGTGCCGAACACAAAAGTAAATTGTTCAAAGTCCGGCAGATACGGGCTTTCAAAAGGGGCCCATCCGGCGGAAATTTCTTCGTATTCATTTTCCATTGTTGGAATGGCGTGCCGGATCAGCCCGTTGCGAACCTGTTCCATGGGCTCGGTCTCAAACCGGTCTGCGATGTGATACCGGCTCAGGGATTGGGTGGCAGATAAAAACCCCATGTACTCTCCTTGATATATTTTTATGTAACTCATTTTTTTTATTAAAAATAAAAATAAAAAAATAATAAAAAAGACCTTATCACATTTTCTTGAAAAAGGACAGGGCGAAGATGGATACGGCATTTACAATCTTAATTATTTATTGTAAGACTAACGGGTTATATCGGAATATTTATTTGTTCGCATCAAACCACAAGAGGTGAAAAAACATGAAAAAAAGAATGCAGACAATTGACGGAAATACCGCCGCAACCCATGTGGCTTATGCCATGAGTGAAGTGGCTGCCATATATCCCATTACGCCATCCAGCCCATTGGGGGAGATTGCCGACGGCTGGGCATCCAAGGGCCGGAAAAATATTTTCGGACAGGTGCTGGATGTCAAGCAGATGCAGTCTGAAGCCGGTGCTGCCGGCGCGGTCCATGGATCCCTGGCAGCCGGTGCTTTGACCACCACTTTCACCGCCTCCCAGGGACTGTTGCTCAAAATTCCCAACATGTATAAAATTTCGGGTGAGCTGCTGCCGTCGGTGTTTCATGTCACGGCACGCTCCATTTCCGCCCATGCCCTGTCCATTTTCGGGGATCATCAGGATGTGATGGCGGCCCGTCAGACCGGATTTGCCATGCTGTCGTCGTCTTCGGTCCAGGAAGCTCAGGATCTGGCTCTGGTGGCCCATCTGGCCACCATTGATGCCCGGGTGCCGTTTCTTCATTTTTATGACGGATTCCGTACCTCCCACGAAATTCAGAAGATCGAGATGATCGAATACGAGGATATGGCATCGCTGTTCAATTTCGAGGCCTATAAGGCATTCAAGTCCCGGGCCGTGAACCCGGAACATCCGGACACCAGAGGAACCGCCCAGAATCCGGATATCTATTTTCAGGGAAGGGAAGCGGCCAACAATTACTATCTTAAGGTACCGGCCATCGTCAAAGCCTATATGAAAAAGGTGGGAGACCTGACTGGGCGCCGGTATAATCCTTTTGATTATGTGGCGATTCACAGGCGGATCATATCATCATAGCCATGGGGTCAGCGTGTGAGGCCATCGAAGAATCCATCGAATGCCTCAACGCCCGGGGACACCGGCTGGGTCTGGTCAAGGTCCGCCTTTACCGGCCTTTTGACACCCAGGCGTTTCTGCAGACTATACCCGCAACAGTGGAAGCCGTGACCGTGTTGGACAGAACCAAAGAACCCGGTGCCATCGGCGAACCCCTGTATACCGATGTATGCACCGCGTTCATGGAATACGGGGAAGGCCCGAAAATCATCGGAGGCCGGTACGGGCTGTCCTCCAAGGAATTCAACCCGTCCATGGTCAAGGCGGTGTATGACAACATGAAAGCTATTTCCCCGAAAAACCATTTCACTGTAGGCATTGATGATGATGTCACCCATACCTCCCTGGAGGTGACCAAAGGGTTTGATCCGGCACCGGAAGGTACCATTTCAGCCAAATTCTGGGGACTGGGGTCCGACGGGACCGTGGGGCCAACCAGTCCGCTATTAAGATCATCGGCGACAATACCGACAAGTACGCCCAAGGGTATTTTGCTTATGACTCCAAGAAGTCCGGGGGACTGACCGTGTCTCATCTGAGGTTCGGGGACGTGAAAATTAAATCTACCTATCTGATTGAAAATCCGGATTTCGTGGCCTGCCACAAGGCCAACTATGTGCAGATCTATGACGTGCTCAAGGGCATCAAAGAGGGCGGTACCTTTCTGCTCAATTCCCAGTGGTCTGTTCAGGAGATGGAAAAACAGATCCCCGGGGATGTGCGCAAAACCATTTACGACAAAAAACTCAATTTCTACAACATCGATGCCGTGGCCATTGCCGAAAAGATCGGACTGGGCAACCGTATCAACATGATCATGCAGACCTGTTTTTTCAAACTGTCCAATGTGCTGCCCGTGGAGCAGGCCATCCAGCTCCTTAAAGACGATATCCAGGTGATGTTCGGCAAAAAAGGGGATGCCGTGGTGAACATGAACATTAAAGCTGTGGACCAGACCCTGGACAACCTGCTGAAAGTGGATGTGCCCGAGTCCTGGAGAGACGCGGTCAGTGAAGAAACCCCGGCCGATTCAGCCACTGCTTTTGTGGAAAACGTGATGCGTAAGATCAATGCCCAAGGCGGGGACGACCTGCCGGTGTCCGCGTTCTCCGTGGACGGCGTTTTCGAGCAGGGCACCGCTAAATATGAAAAACGGGGCGTGGCCATCAATGTGCCGGAATGGCTTTCGGAAAACTGCATCCAGTGCAACCAGTGTGCGTTTGTCTGTCCCCATGCCGCCATCATTCCCATTGTGGCGAAACCGGAAGAACTTGAAGGCGCCCCGGAATCCTTTGTCACCCTGGACGGCAAAGGAAAAGGCATGGAGGAATATAGGTTCCGGATTCAGGTCAATCCCCTGGACTGCCAGGGATGCGGCAACTGTGCCGACATTTGTCCGGCCAAGACCAAGGCCCTGGTAATGAAACATCTGTCCACCCAGGTGGAAGAACAGAAAATCAACCACCAATTTTCAACGGGCATCTCCTTTAAGACCGGTATCCTTAAACGGGAGACGGTCAAGGGCAGCCAGCTGTATCAACCGCTGCTGGAGTTCTCGGGTGCGTGTGCCGGATGCGGGGAAACCCCGTATGTCAAGGTGATTACCCAGCTGTTCGGCGAAAGAATGACCATTGCCAATGCCACGGGATGTTCCTCCATCTGGGGGGGATCGGCCCCGTCCACCCCTTACTGCACCAATGCGGACGGGCAGGGGCCGGCCTGGGCCAGCTCCCTGTTCGAAGATGCGGCGGAATACGGGTACGGCATGATGCTGGCCACCCAGAGCCGGCGCAAATCTTTGGCTTCCAGAGTGAAACAGGCCCTGGAAACCGGTTTGTCCCGGGAAGTGAAAGAGGCCCTGGAAGGGTGGCTCAAAGGCATGGATGATGCCCAGGAATCCGCAAAATATGGGTTTGCCCTCAAAACCCTGCTCAAGGATGTGAACCACGGCATTTTAAAAGAAATCTATGACGAAAAAGACGTGTTCACCAAAAAATCCCACTGGGTGTTCGGCGGGGACGGCTGGGCATATGACATCGGCTTCGGGGGCCTGGACCATGTGCTGGCATCCGGCGAGGACATCAATATCCTGGTGATGGACACGGAAGTGTATTCCAACACAGGCGGACAGTCCTCCAAGGCCACGCCCACCGGTGCCATCGCTAAATATGCGGCATCCGGAAAAAAAATCGGCAAAAAGATCTGGGCCGGATGATGATGAGCTACGGCTATATCTATGTGGCATCCATCTCCATGGGCGCCAACAAGAATCAGACCATGAAAGCCTGGTGGAAGCGGAAAACTATCCGGGACCTTCTTTGATCATCAGTTATGCCCCCTGTATCAACCAGGGCATCCGCAAAGGCATGGGAAAATCCCAGGAAGAGGGCAAACTGGCTGTGGAATCCGGCTACTGGCCGCTGTACCGGTATAATCCGGAACTGATCAAACAAGGCAAGAATCCGTTTATCCTGGATTCAAAGGAACCGGACGGCAGTCTTCAGGGATTTTTGAGCGGGGAAGTGCGGTTTGCGGCCCTGGAAAAAAGTTTTCCCGAAGAATCCCAGCGGTTGCGTAAAAAAATCGAGCAGGAGGTCATGGACCGGTACCACATGCTCAAAATGATGGCGGATATCGGAAAATCAGAGGATAAATAACCTGACATCACCGGCCGGAACCGAAAAAGGGGCCGGCCGGTATGCGATATTCCCCGGGTTTCATAATTGAAAAGCCAACTCATGTCAATTGGAATCCCTAAAGAAATCATGGTTCATGAAAACCGGGTGGCGGCATTGTACCGGCCGGTGTAGGCACAATGAAAAAAAATGGCCACACGGTTTATGTCGAAAAAAATGCAGGAATTGATTCCGGTTTTAAAGATAGTCAATACATTGAAGCCGGAGCAAAGATTCTGGATGCACCTGCTGACGTGTATGATATTTCAGACATGGGCATGCATATAAAAGAGCCCCAACCCTCTGAATACGGCATGATCAAGAAGGACCAGATCGTTTTCACCTATCTGCATCTGGCTGCGGAAAAAGAATTGACCAACGTAACGCTGCCCTATGCTTTGAAACTTGTCAACAACGGCTAGAAAAGCGTGCTTGATGACCCAGGGTTTGCCAAAGGGGTCAGTTATGTGGGCGGTAAACTGGTTTAGCAGGCCGGTTGCAGAGGTTTTCGGACGGCCGTAAACCAGCTTGGAAAAGCGATCCGTTTTTGGGACGATGATTTTATTTCCGGTTAAACCAAAGACAGCCCGTTAGGTGGCTGTAGAGATGGAATTGCTCAGAGATGCGGGCCAGATGGGGACCCTGGATGAAATTCTGAACAAACCTCTTTACTATTTTCATCACTTTGGGTATGGTTCGGCAAAAAATGAAAAAAAGATCTCACACCATAATGACAGGAGCGTAGATTTTGAAAAAAACAGATGACCCAAGGCGATCGACTGAGTGTGGCATAAAAAAATGGATAAAAGTGCTTCGGGTGGTCGGTGTCTGCGGAGTGTTATTGTTTTTTTTTAGTACAAATGCGGTTTCCCGGACTCCGAAATTGCAGAATTATATAATTGATCCCAGCGAAATAACCCAGATTCATCCTCTGGAAAAAAAAATCATTTCCGGTGTTTTTAAGACCGGTGATACCGCCTCAGCGGTATTGGGGCCGTATCTGCCCTTAAAAACCATTTACCGTCTCGAAAAACAGAGTAAAAAGATCTTTTCTTTTAACCGGTTCAAGGCCGGCCGGCCGTTTCATATTTCACTGTATCAGAATAAATTTTCAGATTTTGAATATGAGATAGACGATCAGTCCCGGCTGGTGATAAGAAAAATCGGGAATCAGCTCGATATTTTGAAAACACCCATCCAGTACGAGATCGAAGAACAAGTCATCCGGCTGGAAATCAAATCCGATATCGGAACGGCGTTGAAGAAAGCGGGGTATTGTTCGTCCCTGGCCTGGGAGCTCTCCGATATTTTTGCCTGGGATATCAATTTTGCAAAAGATATTCAGGCCGGAGACCGGTGCCAGATCCTGGTGGAAAAAAAATTCAGGCATGGTGAAGACAAAGGATACGGAGCGATTCTGGCAGCGGTGTTCATCAATAACGGGAAGCCTTATCAGGCATTTCGATACTTGGACTCTCAGGGTAGGGCCGGATATTACGATGAAAAAGGTTTCTCTCTTCAAAAAGGATTTCTGAAATCACCGGTGAATTATTCCAGGATCAGTTCCTATTTTACCAGCAGCCGGCATCATCCCATTCTGAAAGAGAAGCGGCCTCATCCGGGAATCGACTATGCGGCCCCTAAAAACACGCCCGTCAAAACCGTCGCTGACGGCATCATCAAGAAAATGGGGTATAATAACACCATGGGCCGGTATATGATCATTCGGCATGTCAATGGGTATGACACCAGTTATTATCATTTGAACGGGTTTGCCAAAGACCTTAAAAAAGGCGCTTCCGTTTCCCAGGGAGACGTGATCGGATATGTGGGAAAAACCGGTCTGGCCACAGGATATCATCTGGATTTCAGGCTGGCAAAGAACGGGCAGTACATTAATCCGCTGGACATCCCTGCTACCCGTGTCAAACCGGTTCCTGTGGAAGAGATGAGCCGGTTCGAGGTCCGGATGGCCGAATATGTCGAAAAGCTGACAGACGGGCGTGCCATCGCTTTGTCCACGCCATAGGCGGAGGAGCCATATGGGTAATCCGCTTCGGGAACGTATGATAAAGGGGTTGCAACCGGGGGATACCTTCTGCTTTTCGAGACGGTTTTCGCAAAAGGAGACCGAATTGTTCGGAGATTTGACCAGAGATTACAACCCGGTTCATTACGATGCGCGCTGGACCCGATCCAAGGGATTCAGCGATTTGATCTGCCATGGGCTTTTGGTGGGCGGCATGATCTGCGAATTCGGGGGCCAGGTGGGGTGGCTGGCCACGGGGATGCGCTTCAGATTTCTGCAACCTGTCTATTTCGGAGATACCATTGAGTGTAAGATCACCTTGACCAGGCTGGAATTTGACCAGGCTGGAATCCAACGGACGAGCCGAGGCCGACGCCGTGTTCACCAATCAAAAGGGATGGCAGGTGGCCTTGGCCGGCATGACGGGCCGGCTGCCGCTGGATGATGACAAATCCCTGCTCAGTAAAATGATTCAGGAAAGAGATCCTTCCAACAAACTGGCGAACCGGACGGAATACCGCATCAATCAGGATGCCCCGGTTTCACGGGAATCCTGATCCGTTTTTCTGAACATGGCAAAATAGGTTACCGGAATCACGATCAGGGTAAACAGGGTGGAAGCGAAAAGCCCGAAGATCAATGCCCATGCCAGCCCTGAAAACACAGGATCAAACGTGATGGGAAACGCTCCGATGGCCGTGGTGGCGGCGGTGAGCAGGATGGGCCGCATGCGCACCGCACCTGAATCTAAAATCGCGTCTTTGAAGTCTTTTCCTTCCTTGACCGCCTCCTGGATAAATTCAATGAGTACCAGGGAATTGCGGATCACGATACCCCCCAGCGCGATCATGCCGATCATGGACGTGGCGGTGAAAAATACGGGATCAGCGTATTCTCCCACATTCAAAGAAAACAGGTTAAGGATGAAAAATCCGGGCATGATTCCCAGGACCGTGAGCGGAATGGCCATCATGATGAGCATGGGCATGCCATAGGAACCGGTGGTGAACACCAAAATGAAATAAATGCCCAGTAAGGCGGCGGCAAATGCCAGGCCCATGTCCCTGAATACCCGAAGCGTGATTTTCCATTCTCCTTCTCCGGCCCAGTTGACGGTAATGCCCGAATCCAAACCAAGGGATTTGATTCGGGTTTTCATGTCCAGAACCGCTTCTCCGGGAGCTCGACCAGCCATCTCCCCTAAAACATAAACCACAGGTTCCATGTTTTTATGGTAAATGGGCGGTTGATTGGTTTTAGACGTCATCCGGGACAGTTCTCCTAAAGGAATCAGGGCACCGGACGAGGACCGGATGGGCAGCGCGGTCAGGGCTGCCATGTCCGACCTGAGGTGTCGGGGAGGATCACCTTGACCCACAATGGATTGCGTTCCGCGGTAATGTGCAGGGTGGCGGGAACGGCTCCGCCCATAGATGTGTTCAGCGTATCCAGAATAGTGCGGGTGTCGATACCGTGAAGCGCGGCTTTTTCCCGGTCCACTTCAAGATCGATGCGGGGACTGTTGGTTTCTGTCATGATTTGGACATCGGTGACAAACGGCTCGGTTTCCATGACGTTTTGAATTATTTCCGCAGTTTCAACCAGGGTTTCGTAGGAAGTATCATAGGATCCGTATATTTCTGCCACCAGGGTGGACAATACCGGGGCCCCGGCGGCACCTCCACCAGAGACAGCAGTGCCCCATGCGCTTTTGCCAGCTTCTCCAGATCCGGCCGCAGGCGTAAGAGAATGGAATGGCTTTGCCGGGCCCGCCTGGATTTGTCCGCCAGGTTGACCCGGATGTCCGCCAGATGACTGCCTTCCCGGATAAAATAGTGCCGGACCATGCCGTTGAAATCCATGGGGGACGGCACCCCGGTATAGGAAACAAAACTGGTGATTTCGTTGACTTCGGTCAGATAGTCTTCAAATGCCCGTACCATCCGGTCCGTCTGTTCCAGAGAACTGCCTTTCGGCAGTTCCAGAAGAACCTGAAACTCGTTTTTGTTGTCAAAGGGCAACAGTTTCAGAGGAACCAGCCGGAAAAAACCAGGGCTGCAGATGCGGCCAGCCCGGCCAGGATCAGACCCAGCAGCAGGTACCGCAGCCATTTCTTTTCCAGAAAAGGAGACAAAAATGACCGGTAGATACCGGTGATCCGGGTCTGGAAACCGGCTTTTTTCTTTGGTTCGGGCAGGCTGTTTTTCAACAGCAGATGGGTGATCCAGGGAACCACGGTAAGGGCGCAAAGGGTTGAAAATGTGACGGTCAAAGGAACGTTCACCGCCATGGGCGCCATATAAGGGCCCATCATGCCCGTGATGAAAAACAAAGGGTAAAACAGACAATGATGGCAATGGTGGACATCATCACCGGGGACAACACTTCCCCCACCGCCGCAAGCGTGGATTCTAAAGGAGACCGAATGTTCATCCGGATATGGCGCTGGATATTGTCCACATTGGTGATGGGGTCGTCCACCACCAGACCCAGGGACAAGATCAGGGCAAACAGGGTGACCCGGTTGATGGTGTAACCGAAGATATAGTTGACGAACAGGGCCAGGGAAAAAGAAAGCGGGACTGCCAGGGCCACCACGGCGGCTTCCCGAAATCCCAGGGTGAAGGCCAGAAGAATCACCACGGAGATGATCGCAAACCCTAAGGAAGAGAGCAGGCCGTTGACTTTATCGCTGGCGGTCTCACCATAGTTTCGGGTCACCTCCAGATGCATGTCCGAGGGGATGGCACGGCCTTTCATGCGGTTCGCCTCTGCCACGATTTTTTTTGCCACACTGACGGCATTGGTACCTTTCTGTTTGGCAAACGCCAGTGTCACCGCCGGAAAAGGACCTTTTATTGCGTCATCAATTCCGTGAACCTGCCGGTGATAATTTGAAAACCCGATCCGGGTATAGGCGACCGCCTCTTCGGGTCCATCGATAATGGTTGCCACTTCCGACAGGTGCACCGGCTTGCCTTCTTTCCTGGATATTACCAGTCTTTGACATCTTCCAGACAGGTCAGAAAGGAGGAGGATGTCAGACAGATTTCCAGATCGTTTTTGTTGAATGATCCGGCCCGGGTGGCGACATCCGCGCCTTTAAGTGCAAGGGTAATGTCGGAAAAGGATACATTGAATCCTTTCATTTTCAATGGGTCCGTTTCCACGCGGATTTCCCGTTTTCTACCGCCAAATACCAGGGACCGGGAGATATTCTGCAGTCGGGACAGTCGGGTGCTCACTTCTTCTCCCACCCGCCGCAGTTCATGATCCGAATACCGGTCTGAATACAGCGTCAGGGTGACGATAGGGACATCATCGATTTCAACCGGCTTCACCAGCCAGTTTTCACAATGGCGGGCACCCGGTCCAGGTTCATCTGAATTTTGTTGTGGAGTTTGAGAATGGCGTTTTCCCGGTCTTGTCCCACAAAAAACCGCACCGTGACGACGGCGGATTCCCGCATGGAAGTGGAATACACATACTCCACTCCGTCGATTTCCCACAGAATTTGTTCCAGGGGTGTGGTGACCAGTCTTTCAATTTCTCTGGGAGAAGCCCCGGGGGCATTGACAAAGACATCTGCCATGGGGACCACGATCTGGGGTTCTTCTTCCTTGGGGGTGACATAAATGGCAAACGCCCCCATGCACAAAGCAACCGCCACCAGCATCACGGACAACTGGGAGGAAACGAACGTTTCGACGATCCTGAGAAGCACACCTTTTTCCGGGCGGGTCATGGCAGATCACCACCTACGGTTTCGGTGCCGTCCAGACCGGCAAGGACCTCAACCTCGGTTCCAAGAGATTTTCCGGTTTTGATGTGCACGGACCGAAATCGGTCATCTGATGTTTTCACATGAACCATTTCCAGCTGCCCCACCCGGATAACCGCCGGTTCAGGGATAACCGGAACCGTTTCATGTCCCACGGGAATGATCAGTCGTCCGAACATGCCGGGATAGATGTCCGGATCTTCCGACAGGCTGGCCTTGACCAGAACGTCCGGGTGTCCGGGTCGGCATAGGGAGTGATTTCCCGGATAACAGCCGGCACGGTTTTATCAACCGTCTGGATGTTAACATCATATTCTTTGTCCCTGACAATGTGTTGAATCACCCCTTCCCGGACATGGGCTTCCAGCTGGAGAAATCCGCTGGTCTGGATTTTTAGCAACGCCCTGCCCGGAATTGCCTGGTCACCTGGGTCCACCAGCCGCTGAACCACTATACCGGTTTCTGGAGCAAGAATTTTCGTGTACTCCAGAGAAATCTGGGCCTCCGCCACCACCTGTTCGGCCCGGCGGATATCGGTCCTGGCTGCGGTCACGGCTTCCTTCACTTGTTCCAGCCGGGCCCTGGCCGTCAGAAAACCGGCTTTGTCTACTTCCAGTTTCTGAGAAGGGATAATGTGTTTCTCAAACAGTAGTTGGGACCGTTCAAACGCGGCCCTGGCCTGTTCCAGCGAAGCCGCGGCCTCCTCCACTCCCTTTGGGCCTGGTTCAGGCGGTTTTCAGCCAGGATTTTTCCTCCCTGGCCTGGTTGACCTGGGCGGTCACCTGCCGATCGTCCAGTTCCACCAGGGGCTGGTCCTTGACGACCCGATCGCCGGGGGAAACAAATACCCCCATTACCTGGCTGCTGACACGGGATTCAATGACCGATTCCGTGAGCGGGCGAATGGTCCCCACGGCTCCATAAGTCAGGGAAATCTGCCGGAGCGATACTTCAGCCGAATGATTGAACCGGTGGGCCGGATGAGTGGTGTCTTGCGTGAATCCCGGTGAAATCGTATCATTCTCGCAGGAGGCGAAAAGGAGCCCTGTCAATAAGCACAGCATCAAAGAAACATGTGTCATGGCGCTTTTTAAACCGGTTTTATCGGAAATCTTTGTAATTGATATCATATTTGGCCGTTTTATATGAGAATTTGCGTACGGTGATCTGGATCAACCCGGCTGCCTGTTTGATATTCCCCCGGGTATTTTTCAAGGCATCCATGAGAATCTCCTTTTCCAGACTGGCCACGGCCGCTTCCAGAGATAGCGGCAGGGTTTTTGACTGGGTTCCGGTCTGAAGCGTGGCCGGCAGATGATAGGAATGGATGGCCCCTTCGTTGCAGAGAATCACGGCCCGTTCGATGCAGTTTTCCAGCTCCCGGACATTGCCGGGCCAGTGGTATTCCATCATCATGTCAATGGCAGGGGTTGTGATGCGCTTGATATCCTTGCCATGGGTTTTCCGGTATTTTTCCAAAAAATGATCCGCCAGAAGAATGATATCGGTTTTCCGCATGCGCAGGCTGGGAATGTAAATGGGAAACACGTTGAGTCTGAAGTACAGGTCATCTCTGAACCGTCCCTGCTGCACCATCTCTTCGAGATTGGCGTTGGTGGCGGCCACGATGCGGACATCGGTCCGGATAGGTTTATATCCGCCCACCCGTTCAAATTCCTTTTCCTGAAGTACCCGCAGCAGCTTGACCTGGGCACTTGTTGCCATGGTGCCGATTTCGTCCAGGAAAATCGTACCTTGGTCCGCCAGTTCGAACTTACCCTTTTTCAGGTGGGACGCGCCGGTGAACGCCCCTTTTTCATGGCCGAACAGCTCGCTTTCGATAAGGTTCTCCGGAATGGCGGCACAGTTGATTTTGATAAACGGTTTATGGTGACGCTCGGAATTGTAGTGAATGGCATTGGCCACCAGCTCTTTTCCGGTGCCGCTCTCTCCTCGGATCAACACAGTGGCGGATGAAAAGGAGACCTGGGCGATCATCTGGAGCACTTCCCGCATTTTGTTGGAATTGCCAATGATGTTGGAAAAACTGTACCGGTTTTCGAGTTCGGATTTGAGACGCAGGTTTTCTCTTTTCAGGGTTTCCTTTTCCTGCCGGACCGTTTCCATGTTAATGACGTGATGGGCCAGCATGGCCGCCACCACGGACAGAATTTTTTCGCCCTGCTGCAATGATTGTTTTCCCTCGAAGGGGCGGTCTGCGCTGATGGCCCCTACCACCTGCGTTTCCTTTTTGATGGGTACGCAAATAAATGAGTATTCCTGTCCCTGATTCAGGGTCCGGGAATGGGTTTTGTCCAGAAACAGGGGTTCTTTGCTGATACGGGGAACCACGGCGGGCTTACCGGTTTCCACCACTTTGCCGATGATGCCTTCTCCGGGCAGGTATTTGATTTTTCGGGTGGTTTCTGCGGAAATGCCATGTGCGATTTCAATGCGGATATCTCCGGTTTCCCGGTTGGTAAGAAAAATGATGCCCCGGATCAGGTTCATGGATTCAGACAGAACCGTCAGTACCTTAAGCATCGATTTTTTCATGTCCATGTGCTGGTTCAATGCTTCGCTGATTTCATACAGCAAGGAGATTTCTTCGATGGATTTCATAGGGGAATCTTCTCGGCAGACCAGCTCAGGATCGCCGGGCTCGGTTCAGGATTGTTCCAATGCTTCAGATGTGTCGAAAGGAAAGTCCGGTTCCAGAGCAGCAGTTTTTTCCAGGGCAAGGGAATCCAGATGCTCTTCCACCCGGGCCCGAAGTTCCCGCTCCGGATCAAGCGATTCTGAGTAGTAGTTGAGAACCCACCACAGCTCATTGAGTTTTTCATGGTTGTTCTCCCACCAGGAAACCGATTTTCTGATGGCTTCCGGGGTGTTGAGTTCTGCATTGATTTTATTGTAAAAATCGTAACACATGTTACGGGTTACGGGTTTGAGGTTCAGTGCGTTGATGGTACTTTTGTTGATCATACCTGCCTCCTTTAAACCTGACACCTTCATGTAATGAATGATCTGATTTTCTTACATGAAACCATTTGGATTGTAAACTTAAAAAATTTTCCTGGATTTTGGGGTTGCATCTTCGTTGATGAATACGGTATCCTGAAATTTTTAAAGCCATTGGAACAAAAAGAAAGATACCCAATATTTTGGAAGACAAACCCTTTATTACCTTGATTATCGGCGGATGCAGAAGCGGTAAAAGCCGGTATGCGTTGAATGCCGCCAATGCCGTTAACGGCCGGAATAAAATATTTCTGGCCACATCCGTCCCCAGGGACCGGGAAATGGAAAAGCGGGTCCGTGCCCACCAGGCGCAACGGGGACGGGATTGGAAAACCGTGGAAGAACCTGTGAACATCCATGAGAAACTGAAAGCCCACTCAGAAACGGCGGATGTGATGCTGGTGGATTGTCTGACGCTGTGGCTCTCGAACATGATGGCAGCCGATATGACCGATTCGGAGATTGAGAATCAGGTGCAGCAGACGGTCCGTTCTTTTTCCAGTGTCCAGTGTCCGGTGTTTCTGGTCTCCAATGAGGTGGGATATGGCATTGTGCCGGAAAATGCGTTGGCCAGAAGGTTCCGGGACCTGGCCGGACAAGTGAACCAGATCGTGTCGGAAGCGGCGGACCAGGTGGTGCTCACCGTAGCCGGCCAGGCCCTTCAAATCAAGCCGGCCGGAAACTGAATGTCTCTGTGAACGACCTCTCATGACACCTCCCTCTTCCAGCGGATTCTTCACCGATTTGCGGGCCAGCCTGCTCTTTCTGACCATTCTTCCGGCCGGCCGGGATGCTGTGTATTCCCCCATGGGCATGATCCGGTTTTTTCCGGTGGTGGGACTTATTCTGGGCGCGCTTCTGGTGCTGACGGATATCGCAGCCTCCCGGTTGTGGCCTCTGCCGGTGGCAGCAGTAATGGATCTGCTCTGTCTTCTGATTTTCACCGGAGCGTTTCACTTGGATGGTTTGGGCGACACTGCGGACGGCATTTTCAGCCATCGGCCCAGAGAACGGGTCTTGGAAATCATGAAAGACAGCCGTATCGGCATGATGGGACTGGTGACCGTCGTCAGTGTCCTGGCGGTGAAGCTGTCTGGCATTTACTCGGTGAAATCAGGCGCCACCGCTGGTGTTTCATGGATGTTACTGCTGCTGATACCGGCCTATGCACGGAGTGCCATGATTTTCGGTATCCGGAGTCTTCCCTACGGCCGGAAAGACGACGGGACCGGTCTGGCTCTGTTTGCCGCCCCCCTGGGAGCCAAAGATTTCATTTTTTGTGTCATTCCCTTGTGTTTGTCCCTGTTTCTGGGATATAAAGGCTTGATTTTGAACCTGGCGTTTGCCGTCGGCTGCATGGCGATTTTATGGTTTTACAGGAAAAAAATGAGCTGCATCACAGGGGATATGCTCGGGGCCATGACCGAACTGATGGAGGCATGGTTGTTTCTCATCAGCGGCGCCGCTCTGGTATGACATTGAGGATGGTATCATGATTTTCGGCCATGGCGGCAACAAAACAGCGCTGGCAAGGGATCTGGGGTGCCATGTGGACCGGATTGTCGACATGAGTGCCAACATCAACCCCTAGGTCCTCCGGAACGGATCAAACAGGTCATCCAGGATCATCTATCCGATATCCAGCATCTTCCGGAACCGGACGGGCAGTCCATGGTCCAGGGATTTTCCCGGTACCATGACATCGACCCGGACACCGTGACCGCAGGCAACGGGACCACCTGGTTTATTTATACTTTACCGCTGGCGCTGCAGGCCCGGAAGGTACTGATTCTGGGACCGACCTACTCGGATTATGGGGACGCCTGCCGGATGCACGGGATAGACCCGTTTTTCTGTGTCGCGAAACCGGATGACGGATTTGAGCCTGATCTGGCAGACGTGTCTGAAAAGGCGGCCGGCGCGGAACTGGTGTTTATCTGCAACCCCAACAATCCCACCGGCGTTTTGTTTAGTTCTTCATTTATTACCACACTGCTGAAGGAACATCCCCGGGTCTGTTTTGTAGTGGATGAATCTTATCTGCCATTTGTGGATGAAAGCGACACCCGGTCTTTGATCCGGGCCGGTACCCGGTACCCCAATTTGATGGTGCTTTCGTCTATGTCTAAAATATTCGCTATTCCCGGTCTGCGCACCGGGTTTCTCAGCGGATCGGCGGATTTGATCGAAAAAGTGAGGCGTTACAGCCAGCCCTGGAACGTTAATGCTCTGGCCCAGGCTGTGATCAACGATATTTACGGGCATCCGGAACAGATCGCTCCGTTTTATGAGAAAACCCGGGTATTTATCGCCCGGGAAAAACAATGGTTTCTGAAACAAACAGGAAATATTCCCGGGCTGAAGCCGGTTCCCGGTTGTACCGGATTTATCCTGTCCCGGCTGCAGCATCATACCGCACCCCAGGTGTGCCGACGGGTGGGGCAGGACCGGATTTTGATCCGTGACTGCACCAATTTTCATGGGCTGGATCACCGGTTTGTCCGGTTTTCACTTAAGGACCGGAAATGCAATTTAAAACTGGCTGAAAGCCTCACAAAGGCACTGGCTAAATGATCGAGGCAGGCGGGTTTGTTTTGATAACCGCTTTTATTATGGATCTCTTTCTGGGGATCCGAGATATCTGCCCCATCCGGTAGCGGGCATGGGAAAAGCGATTTCTTTTTCGAGCCCAAGTTCCGGCGGGTTATCAAAAATTCGCTGGCCGCAGGGGCCTTTTTCATGCTTTTTCTGGTGGGTATCACCTATGTGCTGGCCCTGGTTCTGATCTGGTTGGCCGGGCAGATTCATCCGCTACTGGGGATGGGTGGGCAGGTGACCCTGCTGTTTTTCTGTTTTTCCATCAAAGGGCTGAAAGATGCGGCCATGGCCGTGGCAGCGCCTTTGACATCAGGAGATCTGACAACCGCCCGTGAAAAAGTCGGAATGATAGTGGGCAGGGATCCCCGAAATTTGGATGAAGCCGGTGTTACCCGGGCCGCGGTGGAGACGGTGGCGGAAAATCTGGTGGACGGATTTCTGGCACCTTTGTTCTGGGCGGTGATCCTGGGGGTTCCCGGGGCGGTGGCATATAAGATGGTCAATACCCTAGATTCCATGGTGGGATACCAAACGATCGGTATCTGTTGTTCGGCCGCGCATCGGCCCGGATGGACGATGCGGTCAATTACATTCCGGCCCGATTGTCGGTGCTGGTGATTGCGGCGGCTGCCGGCTGTCTGCCCGGCATGTCCGGGGCCGGGGCATTGTGCGTCGGATTGTCCGAGGGCCGGCGCCATAAAAGTCCCAACGCCGGGTTTCCGGAAGCCGCGTTTGCCGGTGCCCTCAAGGTCCGGCTGGGGGGTCCCAGCATCTACCACGGCAGACAGGTGGACAAGCCTTTTATCGGAAGCGCTTATACGGATCCGGATATCCCGGCTGTTCATCAGGCTTGTCGGTTGATGCAGACGTCAGCCATTGCGGGACTGCTGTGGGCTGTCGGGCTGACCTGGTTGAAAATTGCCGTCCTGAAAGGTTTCCGGGGATGAAAAGATGGTTCCGCATCGGCACGACTTCCTTTATCTATCCGGATTATATCGTTCCCAATGTGCAGAAGATCGGTCGGTTTTTGATGAGATTGAACTGCTGATATTTGAAAGCCTTCCAGCATCCGTTCTGCCGACAGCTTCGGAAATACAGAAGCTGGCCCGGTTGTCGGAAGAAATGGATGTCACTTATAATATTCATTTGCCCACGGATGTGAGTCTGACCCATCCATCCGCCATGGAACGGCAGCATGCCGCTGAAACCTTTGCCCGGGTGGTGGATTTGTGTCGGCCCCTGAATCCTTCCACCCATACGCTGCACCTGGAAATGGATGGCCATGAAACTCCTGAAAAGGTGTCAGCCTGGCAGGCGCTGGCCCGGGACGGCTTGGCAACACTGCGACATCATATACCAGACCCTGGAATTCTTTCCGTGGAAACCCTGGATTATTCTCCGGATTGTCTGATGCCGCTGCTGACATCCTTTGATTTAAAGGTCTGTCTGGATGTCGGGCACCATTTCCGGCATGGGTTTGATCTGAAACACAGCCTGGACCTGTTTCGGGAACGGATCGCTCTGGTGCATCTCCATGGGGTGGCAACCCAAGAGAATTGTACCAGAGACCATGTCGGTCTGGATCGGTTGCCGCCGGGGCAGCAGGTTCAGGTTATGAAACTGCTGGAACAGTATCAGGGCACCATGAGTCTGGAGGTATTCAACCGCTTGGACCTGAATCGGTCTCTGACGATACTGTCCCGGGTGTTTGAAGATGTGCCGGGACCGTTGCCGGGTTGAAGCGGATACGGCAGATGTGGTATGTTTGATGACGGAAATCGAATATGGCCGAATTTGAAAAAGGAATAAAAATGGATCCTTTGGTGGCCCCCAGAAGAAAAACCCGGCAGATCCGGGTGGGGAAGGTGATGGTGGGGTCGGATTCGCCTGTCTCAGTCCAGTCCATGACCAACACGCGGACCTGTGATGTACCCGGCACGATTCAGCAGATTCAGACGTTGACCTCGGCTGGTTGTGAAATCATCCGGGTAGCGGTACCGGAAATGGCGGATGCGCTGGCCATTCGGCAGATCAAGGAACGGATCACCATCCCGCTGATCGCGGACATTCACTTTGATTTCAGGCTGGCCCTGGCCGCAGCGGAAGCCGGGGCTGACGGCCTGCGCATCAACCCCGGCAATATCGGGGCAAGGCACAAGGTCAAACAGGTGGCGGATTGTGCCAAATGCCATGGGGTTCCCATCCGAATCGGGGTGAATGCCGGATCTTTGGAAAAAGAGATCGAACAGCGCTTGGGAACCACGGCCGCCGCCATGAAGGAAAGCGGGCTGGCCAATATCCGGATACTGGAGGACCTGGGGTTTTACGATATCAAAGTGTCCTTGAAAGCCTCGGATGTGGCCCGCACCGTGGAAGCCTACCAGCTGCTGGCAGATGAAACCGATGTGCCGTTTCATGTGGGGGTCACCGAGGCCGGCGGATTGTATGCCGGGATCACCAAATCCGCTATCGGCATTGGCCTTCTGCTGTCCGGGGGTTTGGGAGATACCATCCGGGTATCGTTGACCCGTGATCCGGTTGAGGAAGTCCGCACCGGGTATGAAATTCTGAGGGCACTGGGCTGCGCCGAAGAGGCCCGGAGATCATATCGTGCCCTACCTGCGGCCGGTGCCGGATTGATTTGTTTAAAATCGCGGAAGATGTAGAAAAAGCTTTACTTGAGCGGGACACTCAGATTAAAGTTGCCATTATGGGATGTGTCGTGAACGGGCCGGGGGAAGCAAAAGAGGCGGATATCGGCATTGCCGGTGCGGACGGTACCGGCATTTTGTTTAAAAAAGGCAAGGTGTTCAAAAAAGTGCCCCAGGACAGGCTGGTGGCACAGTTGCTGGATGAAATCGATAAAATGACGCAAAATTCGGAGGATGTGAATGGGAGCTAAAAATAAAACGGCCATTACCCCGACCCGGGAACAGGATTATGCCCAGTGGTACCAGGAAATCATCAAGGCCTCGGACATGGCGGAAAATTCTCCGGTCAGAGGATGCATGGTCATGAAGCCCTGGGGGTATGCCATCTGGGAGAACATCATGATGCAGATGGATGCCGAATTCAAGAAAACCGGGGTTAAAAATGCCTATTTTCCTCTTTTCATCCCATTGTCTTACCTCGAAAAGGAAGCTGAGCATGTGGAAGGGTTTGCCAAGGAATGCGCCGTGGTGACCCATCACAAACTGGAAAAGGAGCGGACGGCAAACTGGTGCCGGCCGGCGAACTGGCTGAACCTTTGATTGTACGGCCCACTTCCGAAACCATCATCGGTGAATCCATGTCCCGGTGGACCTCCTCCTACCGGGATCTGCCCATTCTGCTGAACCAGTGGGCCAATGTGGTGCGCTGGGAGATGCGTACCCGGATGTTTTGAGAACCAGCGAGTTTCTGTGGCAGGAAGGACATACGGCCCATGCCACCAGAGAAGAGGCGGTGGAGAGAACGCTTCAGATGCTGGACCTGTATGCCGATTTCGTCCAGGAACGGCTGGCCATGCCGGTGATCAAAGGTCGGAAATCCGAATCGGAACGGTTTCCAGGCGCTGACGACACCACCTGTATCGAGGCGATGATGCAGGACAAAGAGCGCTCAGGCGGGCACTTCCCATTTCTGGGACAAAATTTTGCCAAAGGATCGGACATCCGGTTTCAAAATGAGGCGGGCCAGGAACAATATGCCTGGACCACTTCCTGGGGAACCTCCACCCGGATGATCGGCGGCATGATCATGGTTCATTCCGATGATGACGGCCTGGTTGTCCCGCCCCGGATCGCCCCGGCCCATGTAGTGATTCTGCCTATTGTGAAAAAAGATCAGGACGGCTCGGAAGTCCTGGAAAGTGCCTATGCATTGAAGGCGGCTCTGAATGAAAAATTGTATCATGGAAGGGCCGTAGAAGTGGAAATCGATGACCGGGACATTGGCGGTGCCAGGGGATGGGAGTGGGTGAAAAAAGGGATTCCCATCCGGGTGGAGCTGGGACCCCGGGATATTGCCGCCAATACCGTTTTCATGGCCAGAAGGGACAGGCATGCCGGCCAAAAGGAAAGCATGGACAGGGAAACGTTCATTGCCTCGATCACTGACATCCTGGACCAGATACAGCAGTTTCTGTTTGACCGGGCCCTGGCTTACCAGAAAGCGAACACCTTTCATATCGACTCCTGGCAGGAATTTGAATCGATTTACAAGGATGCCAGAGGATACCAAAACGGGGCGTTTGTCTTTGCGCACTGGTGCGGTTCCGGGGACTGTGAAGAGCGTATCAAAAAGAGCTGTCCGTGACCATCCGGTGCATTCCGTTTGATTCTTGCGAAGAATCCGGCCGATGCATCTGCTGTGATAAACCAAGTGACGTGCGGGTATTGTTTGCCAAGGCCTATTGATCAGGCAGCCTGCTGGAGCCGGCATAAGGACGGTCCATGATTCGGATTACGGACATACTGGATACCATCGCCGAGTATAATCCGGATGCAGATCTGGATATCATTGACCGGGCCTATGTGTATTCCGCCCGGGTCCATGAGGGCCAGGTGAGACTCTCCGGCGAACCTTATCTGTCCCATCCTCTGGAAGTCGCCCACATCCTGGCGGATATGCGGCTTGACGTGGAAAGCATTGCCGCGGCTCTGCTCCATGACGTGATTGAAGATACTCCGGCCACCAAAGAAGATATTGAGGCCCTGTTCGGATCCGGTGTCGCCCATATTGTGGAAGGGGTCACCAAGTTGTCGGCCCTGCCGTTTTCCAACAAGGTGGCCCAACAGGCCGAATCCCTGAGAAAAATGATTCTGGCCATGGCCGATGATATTCGGGTGGTGCTCATAAAGCTGGCGGACCGGCTGCATAACATGCGGACCCTCAAATATCACAAAAATCCTTCAAAACAGGCGGCCATCGCCCAGGAAACGCTGGACATTTATGCGCCCATTGCGGCCCGGCTGGGGATTTTCTGGGTAAAAAACGAATTGGAGGATATCGCTTTCTTCTATAACCTGCCGGATGAGTATGATCAGATCGATGCCTTGGTGAACCGGGCCAAAGATGATAAAGAAGACTATATCAAAGAGGTGTCCACCAGTCTTCACTATAAAATGGAAGAGATGGAGCTGCCCTGCGATATCAAGGGGCGGTACAAGCAGCATTACAGCATCTACCAGAAGATGATTTCCCAGAACCTGGATTTTGACGAGGTGTATGACATCATCGCTTTTCGGATTATTCTGGAAACGGTTCCCCAGTGCTACGCCGCCATGGGGGCCATCCATTCTATGTGGAAGCCAATTTATTATAAAATCAAGGATTATATCGGCAACCCTAAACCCAATATGTATCAGTCCATCCATACCACGGTGATCGGCCCCAAAGGGGAGCGGGTGGAGATCCAGATCCGGACCCGGGAGATGGACCGGATTGCCGAATCCGGTATCGCCGCCCACTGGAGCTACAAAGAAGGGACCCACATCGATGAGAACACCGGGGAGATGTTCGCCTGGATCCGAAATTTGGTGGAAAATCAGGAAAATTTCAATGATCCGGACGAGTTCCTGGAAAATGTGCGGATTGATCTGTATCCGGATGAAATCTATTTGATCACACCGGCCGGTGAGATCAAAACCCTTCCCAGGGGGGCGACTCCGGTGGATTTTGCATACCTGATTCATACGGAAGTCGGCGCGGAATGTACCGGCGCTAAGGTGAACGGAAAAATCGTTCCGCTGGCCCATGAACTAAAGACCGGGGATACGGTTGAAATTGTCACCACCAAAGGCCATACTCCTAGTCCGGACTGGCTGGCATTTGTTAAAACGGTCAAGGCCAGAACCAAGATTCGTGCCCTGATCAATGCCAGGGAAAAAGAGCGGTCCTATTCCCTGGGAAAAGAGATGTGTGAAAAGCTGTTCCGGAAAAAGAATCAGAACTTCAATGCCTTGATTAAATCCGGACACATCAAAGAGGTGGCAGATACATTCGGGTTTAAATCCGTGGATGATCTCATTGCCCATGTGGGTTGGCAAACTGACGCCCATGCAGGTACTGAACAAGGCGCTGCCCCATCTGGAGAAGGGGGCAAAGAAGAGGAAGAGGCCATCCAGTCGAAAAGTTCCGACAGCCGATCAAGAAAATCAGACACCGGCATTATCGTCAAAGGGCTCAACGATGTTCTGGTCAAATTTTCCAAATGCTGCAATCCGCTGCCGGGCGATCCCATCACCGGGTATATCACCCAGGGGCAGGGCGTGACCATTCACCGGAAAAATTGCATCAATGTTTTGAAAATGAGCCCGGAGCGGCTGATCGATGTGCAGTGGAGCGGAGAATATCATGATTCCTATCCCGCCAGTATCCGGATTAAAACAGATGACCGGTTCGGGCTGCTGGCGGACATCGCTTCCGTGATTTCCAAAATAGCGCCAATATTCTTAGTGCCAAAACCGATACGTCCGATACGGGGGTGGCCATGTTTTACTTTACCATTATGGTGGAAAGTTCAAGTCAGCTGCGAAAAATCATGTCCGCACTCAGACGGGTAAAAAAAGTGACTGAAGTCAAGCGGGTGGTTCGACATGAATAGCGGCATTCAGCTTATTTATCTGGAGAGGTGAATGAAAAAGATTTTTATTCTGGACACCAATGTTATTCTTCATGACAGCGGATGTGTTCATCAGTTCAAGGACAATGATGTCTGTATCCCCATCACGGTGATCGAAGAACTGGACAAATTCAAAAAGGGAAACAATGTCATCAATTGCAATGCCAGGGATTTTTTAAGAACGCTGGATGCGTTGTCCAGTGAAAAAAATGTTTGACGGCGGGGTTCCCATCGAACATGGAAAAGGGGCCATTACCATTTGTCTGGATGAACCGCTGGATGAACTGATCAAACAGAATTTCACGGAAATCACCTCCGATATCAAGATTTTGAATATCGCTTATACGGTGGCCAAAAAAATCAGTTTCAGAACGTTGTTTTTGTCACCAAAGATGTGAATCTGCGCCTTCGGGCCAGATCCATCGGACTGAAAACGGAAAATTACAATTCGAAATTCGTTGAAAACCTGTCAGAAATGTACACGGGTCTCCAGGTGGTGCAACATGTTCCGCCGTCGGTCTTTGATGTGTTGTACAAAAAACCGTTTGAGGTGCCGGTATCGGATTTGGGTATGGAAACGTCGTTTTTACCAATGAAAACCTTATTTTAAAGAACGGGTCTCATTCGGCCCTTGCGGTGTATGATGGGCAGCGATTCATAAAATTGATACAGTCCGATATGTGTTATGGCATCAAACCAAGAAACGCGGAGCAGACGTTTGCCCTTCATGCCATGCTCAATCCAAATATTCCTCTGGTGACCGTGTCCGGCAAGGCGGGAACCGGAAAAACCCTTCTGGCCCTGGCAGCAGGCCTGGAGAAAAAACGGTGTTACCGCCAAATTTTCGTTGCCAGACCGGTGGTACCCCTGAGCAACAAAGATCTGGGGTTCCTTCCCGGCGATGTGGCCTCCAAGCTGGATCCTTATATGCAGCCGCTGTATGACAACCTGAGCGTGATCCAGAATCATTTTAACGAACAGAATTCACAGTCCAAATCAATCCGGGAACTTCTTGAGGAGGAAAAATCGTGATCACCCCCATTTCCTACATTCGGGGGCGATCCATTGTGCGGGTGTTTTTTATTGTGGATGAGGCACAGAATCTGACACCTCATGAGGTAAAACCATTATTACGCGGGCCGGTGAAGGCACCAAAATTATTTTTACCGGGGACATTTTCCAGATTGATCATCCCTATCTGGACAGCCAGACAAACGGGCTGGCCTATATCATCGAAAAGATGAAAGGGCAGCCACTCTATGCCCATATCAATCTGGAAAAAGGAGAACGTTCCGAACTGGCGGAGCTGGCGGCTAAAATACTATAGGAGCCGGTGAATTTTCAAGCGGCTTTTGTCACCTTGCCGGCCTTGATGCACCGGGTGCACACATCGATTTTTCTGACACATCCGGGTTTGATTTGGGCCCGGACCCGTTGCAGGTTGGGATTGAACCGCCGTTTATTCAGGTTGTGGGCATGACTGACATGGTTTCCTACCAGCGGTTTTTTGCCGCAAATCGCACATTCTTTTGACATGTTATCAATACTCCAAAAAAATATTTTATCAAAATAAAAACCTAAAATATATACCCTTGTTTGGCGTAAAAGTAAAGACAAAATCAATCTTTTTTCTTATTGTCTTCTGCCAGAAGCGCCGCACATTCCGGAATCAGGTTCAGTGCGGTTTCACTCTGCGGAGTCCCGGGATAGTATTCCACAATGTGTTCGAACCGCTTCAATCCTGCCTGATATTGTCCGGTCTTCATGTAGAATTTTGCCACATACAGTTCATGACCGGCGATTTTGTCGATGCAGACCTGAATCCTTTCCGGTGCCTTCAGGGCGTATTCACTATCTGGAAACTGTTCCATGAGCCGCATGAATTCGGCCATGGCGTTTTTTGCCGGCGTGATGTCTCTGTCCAACGTATCCATCTGATTGAACCAGCACAGACCGATCTGATTGATAACGTATGAAATGGCATCATTTCTGGGGTGCATGTTTTCAAATTGTTTATACGCTGCTATGGCCTGTAGGTATTCCTTGAGATGGAAATGGGCATCCGCAATTTTTAATTCCGCCAGAATGGCATACCGGGAAAAAGGATACCAGTCCTTCAGGTCGGAGTACGCCGTGATCGCCGCTTTGTACTTTTCTTTCATAAATGCTGAAGCGCCTTCGGCAGCCAGTTGATCCGCTGTTTTTTCCATCCGCCGGGGGGAGTCGAACAAGGCGCATCCGGACATCAGAAAAGCCAGACATATCAGACAAAGGAATCGGTTCATTTGAATTCATTCTCAAGATAGTGTTCAGCGGAAACGGCGGCAATGGCACCATCACCTACTGCCGTCGAAACCTGCCGTAATGGCGTGTCTCTGACATCACCGGCAGCAAATACTCCCGGAACGCTGGTCTGCATTCGGGCATCGGCACGGATGAATCCAAATGCATCGGTATCAACCATATCATTCAAAAAATGCGTGTTGGGCAAAATCCCTACCCATATGAAACATCCGTCCGCTTTCAGTGTTTTTCCTCACCGGTTTTGACGTTTTTCACATGCACGCCTTCAATGCCGAAAAAGCCGTCAACCCCGGTGGCAACGGTATCCCACAAAATTTCGATCTTTTCGTTGGCAAACGCCCTTTCCTGAAGAATTTTGGTGGCCCGAAGTTCATCCCTGCGATGGATCAGGTATACTTTTTTCACGAATTTGGTCAGATAAATCGCTTCCTGGACCGCCGTGTCTCCCCCGCCGACGGCCACCACAGTTTTTTCCTTGAAAACGGGGCGTCACAGGTGGCGCAAAAAGAGATTCCCTTGCCCATGTACCGGTCTTCACCGATGCCCAGTTTTTTTGGAGAAGCGCCTGAGGCAATGATCAGGCTTCTGGCTTTGATGGATTTGTCCTGGAAAACCAACTCTTTGACATCCGGGGTCAGATTCAGGGACTGTACTTCCGCGGTTTCCATTTTCAACCCCAGGGCCTCAGCCTGCACTTTCATTTTTTCTGCCAGATCGAATCCGCTGATCCCTTCGGGAAATCCCGGGTAGTTTTCAATCCAGTCCGTGACAATGATTTGGCCGCCGGGAGCGGCTTTTTCAATGAGCAGCACATTCATCCTGGCTCTGGCCGCATACATTCCGGCTGTAAGTCCGGCCGGACCGGCACCGATAATCACCAGGTCATAATCGAACGCTGGCATGCCGTGATCTCCTTACAGAATGTTTTTAATGGTTTGTTCCAGTTTGTCCTTGGCGACCATACCGGTGATCTGGTCGGCGACTTCACCGTTTTTGAAAAAATCAGGGTAGGAATTGCCTGAACACCATATTTGCTGGGACTTAAGGGGTTTTCATCCACATTGACCTTGGCGAATGTCATCTGATCCCCGTAGGTTTTTCCAATGCCTCGATGGTCGGTGCAATGGCTTTGCACGGACCGCACCAGGGGGCCCAGAAATCGACCATGATCGGTTTTTCCGATTTCAGTACGTTTTTTTCAAATCCATCGTCATCAATTTCAATGATTTTATCGCTCATAAATATACCCAATTCGGTTTACAAGTTAATGTGAAGCAGTGCGTGAACCGGTCATGCACAATGGGGTTAATATAGGTGCACTAAAGATATTTGTCAAATATTGAATAATCGGGCAATGCGGTATCGCAGATTTTTGGCCCGGGTTTCAAACAATTCAGGCCCCGGCCCTGAATGAGACAGGGCCGGGGCCTGGATGAACTATCATTTGAATGGCGGTATGAGGCGCGATTCAAGTGAATCGATTACCAGTTTTCTCCCAGTACTTCAAAATGGGCCTGTTCATGGGCGCAGGCCGGACACATGTCAGGAGCATCGGTGCCTTCATGCAGATATCCGCAGTTACGGCAGCGCCAGGTGATGGGTGCGTCTTTTTTGAATACTTTTCCGGCTTCAATATTGGCTGCCAGATCCTTGTACCGTTTGTCATGCTGTTTTTCCGCGATGGCAATGGCTTCGAACACGGCGGCAATCGCATCAAACCCTTCTTTTCTGGCGGTGGCGGCAAATTCCGGATACATCTCGTTCCATTCGTACGACTCTCCTTCAGCAGCAGCTTTCAGATTTTCTAGTGTGGTTCCGATGACACCGGCCGGAAATGCCGCAGTGATTTCAAGTTCTCCGCCTTCCAGAAATTTGAACAGTCTTTTGGCATGTTCTTTTTCCTGGTTGGCGGTTTCAGTGAAAATGTCGGAAATCTGGACAAACCCTTCCTTTTTGGCGGCACTGGCAAAATAGGTGTACCGGTTTCTGGCCTGGGATTCTCCTGAGAAGGCGGTCAACAGGTTTTTTTCCGTTTGGGTTCCTTTTTAATGCGCTCATGTTTCTCTCCTTGAAAAGATTTTTTAAAAATGAATGAAAAAAAGTTATCCATTCGCCGCAACCCTTGCAGGTGCAAGGTGTTGGCATTGGGCACAATAACCGGTCAGGCACAGCCGTTTTCCAGTGATTGTGAATGAACGGGTGATATCATCGGGCAGCCGAATTTGGGCCAGGTCCGGATTGTGGAAATCAATGATGGTATTGCAGGACAGGCAGTAAAAATGATGATGGTCTTCCAGGTTTGGATCAAACCGTCTGGGGTCTCCCTGTCCTTCCACAATATCAATGAGTTGTATTCTGGCAAAGGTGAGCAGGGTCCGGTTCACGGTGTCCAAAGAAATGTTGGGAAAGTCCGCGAGCAGCTGTTTATGGATCATGTCTGCGCAGGGATGGTCCTTTGCGTTTTTAAGTGCCTTGTAAACCGCAATCCGTTGAGGGGTGACTTTGAGCCCGTTGGCTTTGCACAATTGGGTAAACCGGTCCATATGGGTTTCCTTGTTTTCGTTCATTTTGATAATTAAATAGGATTAATGTGTATTTGTCAAGGAAAAATTAGTCTCTCTAAGGGTCCTTCCGGGTCGGTCAGGGTGAAAAATGGTCTTGAATAAAGGCATTGAGTTCAGTGAAATGAATTTTTTCCACGCGGGCGGATCCGATGCCGTCTAAAAACACAAAGAACAATCGGTCTCCCAGTTTTTTTTTGTCGTGTCTCACTGCGGTATAGATTTTTTCTGCATCAAAATGAAGGTCAGTGGGCAGGTCCAGGCCCTGGAGCAGGCCAATCATTCGATCAACGGTTTGTGTGGAAATCAGGCCTCTCTCGCAGGAAAAACGCCCGGCCGCCACCATCCCTCTGGACACTGCCCTGCCGTGACCGGCCGGGTCCAGCTTTTCAATGGCATGGCCTAACGTATGGCCGAAGTTAAGTGTTCGACGGATTCCGGATTCTTTTTCGTCCGCCTGCACCACCGGACTTTGATGGCCACGGAATTGGACACCAGGTGAAAAATGGTATCAGAATCCAGCGCCCGGGCTTTGGCCTGATTGTTTTCGATGAACGACAGCATGTCGGCGTCAGCGATAAGGGCGTGTTTGACAATTTCAGCCAGGCCGTTGGAAATTTCAGGTTCCGGCAGGGTGGAAAGCATGTCCAGGTCACAGATCACAAACCGGGGCTGATTGAACAAGCCGGCCATGTTTTTGAAAGCCGACACATTTACCCCGTTTTTTCCACCGACACTGGCATCCACCTGGGACAGCAGAGAGGTGGAAACAAATCCGAAATCCACGCCCCGCATGAAAATGGATGCCGCAAATCCAGTGATATCACAGACGATCCCGCCCCCAATTCCCAGAATGAAAACCGACCGGTCACAGCCCAGTGATATCAGCTTATTCAGGATGAACTCCACCGTGGCCAGGGTTTTGATCCGTTCTCCTGTACCGATGCTGATCACCGGCGCTTCAGGAAACACAGGGGCATAATGGGCCATGATATTTTCATCGGTGATGATTACCAGGGGCTGATCCGGCAGATAATTACTGATGTTTTTCAGGCGTTCGCCCACATGAATGACTGAAGGCCCCTGCTGGCCCATGATGAGATGGGTTTTTTTCACGATGATTCTATAATGGAGCGAATATCGGTCAGTTTTTTCATGGTGTGTGCGAACTGATCCGGGTACAAAGACTGTGCCCCGTCGCTCAGCGCTTCTTCCGGATGGTTGTGGACTTCGATCATCAGGCCGTCAACTCCCAGAGCAGCGGAAGCAAACGCCAGAGGAACGACCTGGTCTCTGATGCCGGCGGCATGACTGGGATCCACGATGATGGGCAGATGGCTTTCCTTTTTGCCGCCGGCACCACAGACAGGTCCAGGGTGTTTCGGCTGTGTCGGACAAAGTCCGGACTCCGCGTTCGCACAGGATCACCTCTGAGTTTCCTTCTTCCATGATGTATTCAGCCGCCATGAGCCATTCTTGGAGCATGGCGGACATGCCCCGCTTCAGAATGATGGGTTTCTTTGCTTTTCCGGCCCGCCGCAGCAGGGAAAAATTCTGCATATTCCGTGTGCCGATCTGGATGACATCGGCATGGGCTTCTACCATATCAAAGGTTTCCACGTCCATCGCCTCGGTCACCACCGGCAGTCCGGTGGCTTCCCGGACCCGGGTTAAGTGTTCAAGTCCCGTCAGCCCAAGCCCTTGAAATGAATATGGAGAGGTTCTGGGCTTGAAGGCACCGCCCCTGAAAAGCTTGGCACCCGCCTTTTTTACCGATTCTGCAATTCTCAGAACCTGATCCAGGGATTCAACCGCACAGGGTCCTGCGATGACAGGCATGGTGCCGTTGCCGAAAACAGCATCACCCACACGGATCTGGGTATTTTCCTGTCTGAACTCCCGGCTGACAAGTTTATACGGTTTTGTCACCGGAATGACCTCCTTTACACCACCGAACCCCAGGAAATGGCCGGCATCCACAGATCCTTTGTTATACAGAATTCCAATGGATACCCGCTCACCTCCGGGGATGGCATGGGCGGTATAGCCTCTTTTTTCAACCGCTTCAACCACTTCCCGGACCTGATGATCCGTTGCATTTTTCTTCATGACGATCAACATTCTCGTAACCTCCAATTTAGGCTTTTTATCAGTATTTACAAGGGAGAGCAATATAAAAGACAATTTCGACAATTGTTTCTATATATAAGAACAAGCCCTGGCGGCGTATTATAGAGGCTGATTTCCCGGTGTCAACACCAAAATGACTTTTTTTCAACAGCCCGGTTCCACAAAAAGGTATTTTTACGACCTGGGATTCACTGCTTGACAGGATATGATGGATCTCATATATTCTGCGCAATTATTACCAAGGAGACAAAGGTATTGCAGAACCGACATCATGATACACTTTGAAAATGCGGCACCTGTCAAACTCAAAGGCGTCGGTGGAGGGTTGTGGGTCACCCTGGATGTTTCCCGGCCACAGGAACTGCTGATCGCGGAAATTGATAAATTGTTCGGAAAATTGAAACATCTGGCGGTCAATGCCAGTGTCATCATTGACATGGGGGATGTCCAGGGTCATGAGGATTTATTTCCTGATCAAGTCCAGATTGATCGAAAAATTCGATGTGGGACGGGTGACGACTTCTCCCCAAAAACCCTCGGCACCGACCCGGAGAATCCGGCAAAGAGATATGTCTAAGGGCTGGAACCACTATCGCAGCAATGCCTTGATGCTCAAGGGGCGGGTCCGGTCCGGTCAAAAGATCGAAACCACCCGGCATGTGATGATTTTCGGAGATGTGAATCCCGGTGCAGAAATCATTGCCGGTGGTGACATTGTTATTCTGGGAAACTGAGCGGCAAAGTGCATGCTGGAAATCCGGAAAACGACACGGCCATCGTGTTCGCCCTTGCCTTTGAACCCACGCTGGTTAAAATCGCCACCCTAACAGCCACAGGAAGTGAAGAGGTGGGCCAGACCGTGCCGGTGTATGCCAGTGTGGCGGACGGCGCCATTCTGGTACAAGACTATATGAAGACCAACCCGTTCAGGAAAATGCCCTGGCCGGAAGTCGTTTAATGCATACTTAAAAAGTTGAGGTGTTGATTTGCAGGGAAAAATTATTGTTGTCACATCCGGAAAAGGGGGGGTTGGAAAAACCACGGCCACGTCTTCCATCGGAGCGGCCCTGGCCCTTGAAGGCAACCGGGTTGCCATCGTGGACATGGATATCGGGCTACGGAATCTGGACGTGGTCATGGGCCTGGAGAACCGGATCGTCTTCAATATCGTGGATGTGGTCCTGGAGCGGTGCAAAGTGGAACAGGCAGCCATCCGTGACAGGCGGATCGAAAACCTGTTTTTGATCCCTGCCTCACAGAGTGACAACAAGGACGTGCTGACCACTGCGGGTGTGGAACGGATTGCCAACGAACTGCGGTCCCGGTTTGACTATATTATCATGGACTCTCCCGCCGGCATCGAGCGGGGATTTGAAAATTCCGTGGTGGCCGCGGATGAAGCCTGGTGATTTGCACGCCGGATGTGTCGGCGGTCAGGGATGCGGACCGGGTCATCGGTCTGCTGTATGCCCGTTCACTGAATCCGAAGCTGATTGTTAACCGTATCGAGCCAGCCCGGGTGATGCGCGGAGAAATGCTCAGCCATGAAGATGTGCTAGAAGTGCTGTCCATTGACCTGGTGGGACTGGTTCCCATGGACGAAAAGGTGCTGATCTCGTCAAATACCGGAACGCCTCTGGTATTGCAGAACGACTCAAAGGCCGGGGCTGCATTCCGGCGGATTGCCAGGCGGTTGAACGGGGAAGAGGTGCCCATTGAAATGCCGGTTTATAAAACCAGCATGTGGCAGAAAATCAGCAAGACTTTCGGGTTGAAATAAGAAGGAGATATTGTATGCTCAGCGGATTATTAAAACGGTTCACCGGCAGAAAAAACAGCAAGGATGCCGCCAAAAAACGTCTACAATTCTCTTTGATTTATGACAAACTCGAAGTCAATGACACCACCCTGACTGATCTTCATCAGGATATCGTGGATGTGATTTCAAAATATTTCGAGATTGACAAAGATGCTTTGGAATTGAAAGTTAAACGGGACGACAATGTGTCGGCCCTGGTTTTCAACACCCCTATCCTTCAGGTCAAACGAAAACGGGCCTAACAGAGAACAAGGTGTCAGGTTTTACATGCCCGCCGGGAAGGGTTTTCCCGGCGGGCATTCTTTTTGTTCAAAAGTTTTAAGGTTATTCCCCGATGCCGGATGTGCGAATGCCCAGTTCCAGCAGCTGGGCCGACGATGCGAAAGAAGGCGCATCCGTCAGCGGACAGGTGGCCTTCTGTGTTTTGGGAAACGCAATGACATTTCTTATGGAATCTTCCTGACACAACAGCATGATCAGGCGATCCAGACCGAAGGCAATGCCCCCATGGGGAGGGGCTCCGGAATCCAGTGCCTCCAGAAGAAACCCGAATTTTTCCCGTGCCAGATCCTCGGTGATGCCCAAACTGGCCAATACCTTTTCCTGAAGCCCGGTATCATGGATACGAATGCTGCCGCCGCCGATTTCAATCCCGTTGAGCACCAGGTCATAGGCCCTGGAGCTGACTTCAAGGGGGGCGGTGTCCAGCTTGGGAATGTCATTTTCATTGGGAGCCGTAAACGGATGGTGCAGGGCCTGATACCGTTTTTCGGTGTCATCGTACTCCATCAGGGGAAAATCGGTCACCCAGGTGAAGGAAAACCGATTTTCCGGAACCAATCCCAGACGGCGGGCCAGTTCGTTTCTCAGCTGGCCTAACGCCTCATTGACAATGGCCGCCTGGTCCGCCACAAAAAAAACGATATCTCCGGGTTCTAGGTTGAGCCTTTCTGTCAGGGCCTGTTTTTCATCATCCGTGAAAAATTTGGCAATGGGCGACTGCCACTGGTTTTCCTTGATTTTGATCCAGGCCAGCCCTTTTGCCCGGTACACAGCGGCAAATTCCGTGAAGTCGTCAATCTGTTTACGGGTAAAGGTGGCACAGCCTTTGGCATTGATGGCCTTGACCAGACCACTGGATTTCACCACGCTGGAAAACAGCTTGAAACCGGTATGTTCCACAATATCGGAGACATTCACCAGTTCCAGGTCAAACCGCAGGTCCGGCCGGTCCAGACCGAAGCGGTCCATGACGTCTGCATAGGTCAGTCGGGGAAAAGGCGTGGTCAGGTCCATGTCCAGCACAGATTTGAAAATGGCCTTGATCAGCCTTCGGCGATTTCCATGATCTGTTCTTCATTGACAAAAGACAGTTCCATGTCGATCTGGGTGAATTCCGGCTGGCGGTCCGCCCGCAGGTCTTCGTCCCTGAAGCATTTGACGATCTGGTAGTAGCGGTCAAACCCGCTGATCATGAGTAGCTGTTTGAACAGCTGAGGGGATTGGGGAAGGGCGTAAAACTGGCCCGGGTTGACCCGGGAAGGCACCAGATAATCCCTGGCACCTTCGGGCGTGGATTTTGTCAGAAAAGGGGTTTCAATGTCGATGAATTTGTTCTGATCCAGATAGCTTCGAATGGCCATGGTGGCTTTGTGCCGGGCCATGATATTGCGTTTCAGCTGGGGACGCCGCAGGTCCAGATACCGGTATTGCAACCGGATGTTTTCAGAGGCTTCCACCCGGTCTTCAATCTGAAAAACAGGGGTTCTGGCTTTGGAAAATATTTTAAGTTCTTCCACCAGGATCTCGATGGCCCCGGTGGCCATGTTTGGATTGAGCATATCCATCGGCCGTGCCGCCACTTTTCCCTGAATCCCGATGACAAATTCGTTTCGAATGGCTTGGGCTTTTTCATGAACTGTTTTGGAAATTACCGGGTTGAAAACTACTTGAGTGATGCCTTCCCGGTCCCGCAGGTCCACAAAATGACCCGCCATGGTCCCGCGGTGCTGGACCCATCCCATCAACACCACGGTCCGGTCTATGTCGGTCTCCCGAAGATCTGCACAAAATGAGTTCGTTTCATGTTACCTAGTAAGTCGCTCACCGGTCTGTCCTTTTTATTATTGGAGGTTAGTTGGTTTTCAGAAGGGTTTCGATTTCTGGTACCAGCCGGTCCATGGAAATGGAAACCTGTTCTTTGGTGTTCATGTTTCGAAGAATCAGGGAGTTTTTTCCATCTCTGTCTGCCCGGCAATGAGCACGTACCGCGCGTTCAGTTTGTCTGCCCGTTTCATCAGCGCTTTCAGGCTTTTCCCCCGAAAGTCAGTGGCGGCTTTGATGCCTGCCCGGTTTAGGTCGCAGGCCAAATGATAGGCTGTTTCCATGGCCGGATCTCCCAAGGCCACGATGAACAGATCCGGCCCGGGAGCAGGCGGTTCAGGGGACAGCTGTTCCATGATTTCCACCAGGCGGTCGAAACCGATGGCAAATCCGATGGCAGGGGTGTCGGGCCCGCCCAGTTCTTTGACCAGGCCGTCATAGCGGCCGCCGCCGGCCACGGCACTTTGCGCCCAAGCTGGTGGTTTGAATCTCCCAGGCAGTGCGGGTATAGTAGTCCAGACCCCGGACCAGGGATTTATCCACGGAAAAAGCCACCCCCTGTTTTTCCAGGGTTGCTTTACGGTATTGAAATGGGTTTCACAGCCCGGGCACAGATGATCCACCGTGGCCGGGGCACCTGTCAGGGCCGCCTGGCAGGTCGGCATCTTGCAGTCCAGCACCCGCAACGGATTGCGGGTCATCCGCCGTTTACAGATATCGCACAGATCCTGTTTCCGTTCCCCCAGAAAATCCAAAAGTGACCGGGTGAACCGCGGCCGGCACTCCTGGCATCCCAGACTGTTGATGTGGGCGGAGAGCCCGGTGAGTCCCAGCTGTTTGAACAATTCGTTCAGCAGAAAAATGAGTTCGCTGTCCACATAAGCGGAATCGACACCAAACACTTCTGCATCGATCTGATAAAATTGCCGGTATCGCCCTTTTTGGGGTCTTTCCCGCCGGAACATGGGGCCGGTCATGTAGAATTTTCTTACCGGTTCGGTTGCATACATTTTGTGTTGGATATAGGCCCGGCAGATGGAGGCAGTGGCTTCGGGCCGTAGGGTGAGCTTGTCACCGTTCCGGTCGTCAAAAGTGTACATCTCTTTTTCGACAATATCGGTGGTTTCTCCGATACTCCGGGCGAACAAGTCGGTTTTTCCAGGACCGGGATACGGATCTCTTCATATCCAAATGCGGTGAACAGCTGGGTTGCCAGGTGTTCCACTTTCTGCCACAGACGTATCTGCTCCGGCAGTATATCTCTGAACCCTCGAATGGTCTGCATGGTTTACGTCTTCAAGTATGTGGTTTTTGTCAAAATTTCATACAACCGACCAGTATAGTTTAAAAACCGCTGATCAGTCAATTATTTTCTAATTTTTACGGAATTGGCGTGTGCGGTCAAGCCTTCGATCTCAGCCAGCCGGATCACATCGTCTGCTTCGTTTTCAAACGCGGATCTGGAATAATGAATCAGGCTGGTTTTCTTGATGAAATGGTCCACGCTCAGGGCAGAGGAGAACCGGGCCGTGCCGGCAGTGGGCAGCACATGGTTGGGTCCGGCTATATAATCACCCATGGGTTCCGGGGTATAATGACCCAGAAACAGGGCCCCGGCGTTCTGAATCCGGTCGAGGTAGTCAAAAGGACTGGAGACCATCAGTTCCAGATGCTCGGGAGCCAGCTGATTGGAGAGATCGATCCCGGTTTCGATGTCCGGCACCACCATGATGGCCCCGAATTGGTCAATGGACTGCCGGGCGGTATCCTGCCTGGTCAGGGCTTTGAGCTGCCGTTCCAGAACGTCGGCGGTCTGCCGGGCAAGGGTTCTGGAATCAGTCACCAGAATGGCGGATGCCATCACATCATGTTCCGCCTGGGACAGCAGGTCGGCGGCTACGAATTCCGGGTTGGCCGTCTGGTCCGCAATGATGAGGATTTCGCTGGGGCCGGCGATCATGTCGATTCCCACGGTGCCGGCCACGATTTTCTTGGCCAGGGTGACATAGATGTTGCCGGGGCCTACAATGACATCCACTTTGGGAACCCGTTTGGTTCCATGGGCCAGGGCGGCGATGGCCCAGGCACTGCCCGCCTTGAACACGGACGAGATGCCCACTCTTTCAGCAGCTGCCAGAATATAGGGATTGACCGCCCCATTTTCCATGGGCGGCGTCATCAGGGCGATGGTCGGCACTTCTGCCACAATGGCGGGAATGCCTCCCATTAGCACGGAGGAGACCAAGGGGGTTTTTCCGCCTTTGGCCCCTGGGGCATAGATGCCGGCAGCGTTCACCGGCTGCACCAGCTGCCCCACCATAACCCCGTTTCTCGGGGTGTCGATCCAGGCATTTTGTTTCTGTTTTGAATGGAACCGGGTGAGCTGGTCAATGGCCCGGTCCAGGGTTTCCAGAAAAGGGGGGTCCACGGATGCCAGCGCCTGTTTGAACTCGGCATCTGTTACTTTCAGGGTATCCAGGGTGACGGCCCTGGAATCAAACCGGTGGGTATAGTCTACCAGGGCTTCGTCACCCCGGGCTTTTACATCATCGATAAACCCCAGGACATTGTCGTAATCGGCTTTGGAAAACCCCAGACCCCGATCAATGATTTCTTGGACACGGGCCCGGGCTTCAGTGGAAGGATATTCAAATTGTTTCATGATATTTAGTAATTATGGGTTGCTGTAAATTGTCAATGGGAATGACGCTGTCATCATAGTCATTTTTGAAGATATATCAGAACAGGCGGGATAAAGCCAGAAAATCAGCAGCCTGGCAAAAAAAGTTTTTCGCCAGGCTGCCGGGGTTGAATTCAGAAGTCAGCGATCAGAGTTAAAAGTTCAGTGTTTTTTGAAGGTCCTTGGTGCTGAAGTCCCAGGGGACGTTATGCGGGGGCACCGGCTCGGTGAACATTTCCGGCAGCTGATCATCGACTTCTGTGAATCCGGCTTTCCGGTTGAATTCCTTTCGTTCCTGAGAATGGATTTTCCCAGTTCCAGAATGTCGTCCGGGGTCAGGTTCAGTCCGTACCGGGCATTGAGCATCTGGGCCACGGTGGGGAGCCCGTCTTCATTGTCCAGAACAGCAAAGGCCACAAACAGGCAGAGTCCGGCCGCATCCACGGCAGCGGTGGCGATCTGAAGTCCCTGGGACAGCTCAATGTTGCCCTCATTCTTGTGAGGATCGATAGTGCCGCCGACACTCAGGATGTTGGCGGTCACCCCGTATCCGGCCGTATGGTCTGCGCCCATGGGCGTGGTGGCATAGGTGACGCCAACCCCTTTGCAGGTTCTGGGATCATAGGCCGGCAACGCCTGTTTTTTCACTACCGGAACCCGGTCCACACCCAAAGCATCCCCGGTGAACAGGGCCCCGTTTCCGATGATTTTTCCTTCGGGGGCGTATTCCCCCACTTTAGACAGCAGATTGATGGCGGCCTGGCCATCCCCCCAGGGGATCATCCCGCCTTCCATGGCAATCCCGAGGGTCACCCCGGTTTCAATGGTATCCAGTCCAAAGTCGTCACACAGCCGGTCCAGGGCGGCGATATGGTCCAGGTCGCTGATGGTGGTATGGGCACCGAACGCCAGATGGTCTCGTATTCGAAGCCGCAGGTGAGATAATTGCCGTCTTTGCCGTGGTAGACATTGGAGCATTTGATCACACATCCGGGATGGCAGCCTTCGGTGGTAATGCCGTTGCGTTTCTGGATAGTTTCCGCCATGGCTTCACCGGAGATGGCCTGGGCATGCTCGAACCGGCCGGAACGGAAGTTCTTGGTGGGCAGGGTCCCGGCCTCGTTGATGACATTCACCAGAACGGCCGTGCCCAATGCCGGCAGGCCTTCACCGGTGACCGGGTGCTTTCGAAGCATTTCCACCCACCGTTTGTTGGCCGCTTTGAACGCTTCGGGATCCTTGATTTCCACCCGGGAGGCACCGGAGTCATCCACCACGATGGCCTTGATTTTTTTAGAGCCCATGACCGCACCCAGGCCCCCCCTGCCATGGGCCCGACCCGGACGGCCGTTCATGTCCGCCTGGTTGATGGATGCGCCTTTCAGGCATTGTTCACCGGCCTGGCCGATACTCAACACGCCGACATTTTGGCCGTACTTGTCCCATAGGGTTTCCATGACCGCATAATTGCCTTTTTTGATCAGATCGTCCGCCGGCAGAATCGATACGCCGTCTTTATCGATTTTGATCAGGCTGTAATCATCCCCGTCCGGCTTGTCTTCCAGCACCAGGGCAGTGATTCCCAGTTTTGCCAGTTTCTGGGACACCAGGCCCCCGGCATTGCTTTCCTTGATTCCACCGGTCAAAGGAGATTTGGCACCAGCGGACAGCCTTCCGGAGTTTGCGGCCGGAGAGCCGGACAGCACCCCGGGAGCAAAGATGAGTTTGTTGTTTTTTCCCAGGGGATGGCAGGTGGCCGGAACTTCATCCAGAATCATTTTGGATGTCAGGGCTCTTCCGCCCAGACCGGCATAGGGTTCAGGGGTTTCTTCAAACGTGAAGGTTTTTTGTTTGGTGTTGATTCTCAATAATTTTCCCATGTTTTTCCTCCTTGGCAAGATGGTTGGACATGTGACAATGGCTTTTTAAGAATGGTTGTTGTCACAAAATAGTTGTGATTGTTGAATGAAATTTCAACCCAAAGCGACCCGTGTTTCGGATTCAAAAAACATATGCCTGAATTATGCCATGACAAAGGAGTATAGTCCAGCAAAAAACAGCCTTTAAACCTGTCAAACGGGTTATTGCAATCGGCCGGATTCCGATAGTTCGATCAGGCCGTCTTTGTCCAGGATGTCGATGGTTTTTGTCTGTACTCGAATAAAGCCGGAATCTCCCATTTTTTTGAACATTCGGGAGATGGTTTCTGGGGTGGTGCCAATGAGGTTGGAGAGCTGGGCCTTGGAGATGGGAAGCTGGATCCGGGCGGAATTCTGCTGCTCCTTTGACAGTGTCAGGATGTAGGCAGCCAGCCGGGCCGGCACTTCTTTAAGGCTCAACGCTTCAATCTGAACGGTAAAGGCCCGGAGCCGTCTGGAAAGATCGGCCAGCATATTCATGCTCAGGGCCGGGGTGGTGGTGATCAGTTCCACAAACCGCTCTCTGGGCAGAAAACAATATTTGACGGCTCCAGCGCCATGGCTGATGCGGGAAAGCTTTTGCCCTGGAACACGGGCACTTCGCCAAATGTATGACCGGGTCCGAAAATATGAAGAATCTGCTCCTTGCCGTCCAGCGAGAGTTTATAGACTTTGATTTTTCCGGTTTCGACAATATAGATGCCATCGCCTTTGTCACCATCCTGGAAAATGATCTCACCGCGGTTGAATGATCGGCGGACGGCGATACCGGAAAGGATCTCCAACTGATTTCTGGACAGCCCGGAAAAAGGGAAATGGTCTTTAAAAGATTGATACGGTATACTGCTCCTGTCATGGGGCCGGCAATGGGCATCCAAACACTTAAATTTTAGAAATACAAAAAAACACTTCCCTTGATTCAGGTCAAGGTTTTGCCTGTTGATTTATAGTAGGTTTACGCCAGGATGTAAAGCAGATTACCCAGTGAATGTTCGGATCAATGATTCAAATCTTTGAAGGAAGGTGGACTTATGAAGTGTCCGGGACAAGACACCCAGTATTGGGACGAAAATGCAATTTTTGAGACCGAATGTCCGGAATGCGGGCATATGATGGAATTTTTCAAAGATGATGCCACCCGTCGATGCGGGCACTGTAAAAAAAAGATCGTGAATCCGAAAATGGATTTCGGGTGTGCCGCCTACTGCAAGTTTGCCGAGCAGTGTCTGGGCACTCTGCCTGAAGAGTTTGTGGCCCAACAGGAAGATCTGTTAAAGGATCGGGTGGCGGTGAAGATGAAACAGTATTTTGGGACGGATTTCAAACGGATCGGTCATGCCGGACGGGTGGCCCGGTATGCGGAAAAGATCGGCATAAAAGAAAAAGCAGACATGGCGGTGGTTCTCTGCACTGCGTATCTCCATGATATCGGCGTCAAACAAGCAGAAGAAAAATATGGATCGGCTGAGGCAAAGTACCAGCACATAGAAGGACCGCCGGTGGCCCGGCAGATCCTGGAGGATCTGGGCGCCAGGGATGTGCTCATCAATGAGGTGTGTGACATCATTTCACACCACCATCACCCAAACGAATCGGAAACCATTAATTTCAAAGTGGTCTATGATGCGGATATGCTGGCCAATATGGAAGCGTGTCGGGGAAAAGAACAGATCGATACGGACACGTTGACCCGGAAAATCAATCGGATCTATCTGACAGATGCTGGAAAAGATCTGGCGAGGCAAACCTTGACCCAAAAGTGAAGACAAGCCACTGCAGATCCAACGAGACTTAAATAAAGGAACAGAATCATGAAAGTACTCAGAAAAATAATAGAGATTGATGATGAAAAATGTGACGGATGCGGGAACTGCGTGCCGTCCTGTGCAGAAGGGCCATTCAGATTGTCAATGGTAAGGCAAAGGTGATTCGGACAAGTATTGTGACGGTCTGGGCGCCTGTCTGGGGGAATGTCCCAGGGTGCTCTGAAGATTGTTGAAAGGGAAGCGGATGAATTTGATGAAGAAGCGGTTCATGAGCTGCTCAAGCAACAGGTGCAGGATGGAAAAACCGCGGCTGGTATTCGGCAGCCGGTTATCTCCGGCGGTTGTCCGTCAACGGCGTTGAAAACTTTTTCCAATACCGGCTGTGACTGTGTCAACCAGCCCCGGGAGACCGGTTCCGGCGGGCGGTCCTCTCTGGGACACTGGCCGGTTCAGATTCGGTTGGTACCGGCCGGGGCCCCGTTCTTGAAAAATGCGGACCTGGTCATTGCCGCCGATTGTGTGCCGGTGGCATATCCCTCGTTTCACAAAGACTTTCTGGCGGGCCGGGCCGTTATGATCGGGTGTCCCAAATTTGACGACACCCAGGGGTATGTGGACAAATTGACGGACGTGTTCAAAAAATCGGGCATCAAAAGTATCACGGCCGTGATCATGGAAGTTCCCTGCTGCTCCGGACTTCCTCACATCATCAAGAAAGCCCTGGAAAACAGCGGCATGGACATTCCGTTTTCACAGGTGACCATCAGCGCCCGGGGAGAGATCCTTACATGACGGACACTGGCAGAACCGTGCCGGTGACCGGATATGTCTTGTCCGTCTGTTCCGGCGGTAAGGGGTGTCCCCATGTCGCCTGCGCTACGGCCGCGCTTGCCAGGGAACTGACTCCTCTGCTGGATCAGGCGGACATTCCAGGATTTCTCAGAAAATTTCTGGGAGAAAAGATCAAACCCCACCATGAATTCCGGATCACCTTGAGTGACTGTCCCAATGCCTGTTCCCGTCCCCAGATCGCGGATATCGGCATCATTGGTGCGGTGTGTCCGGGGGTGGGGAATAATCTTTGTACCGGCTGCAACGTCTGTGTTCAGTCATGCCCGGATCAGGCCATCCGGTTGAAGGACACCTCGGATGGCGCCAAAAACCAGTGATTGCCATGAATCGATGCCAGCGGTGTGGCAAATGTGTCCATGTGTGTCCAAGTCGGACGCTTTTACCGGGTCCATCCGGGTTTCGTATCCTGCTGGGGGACGTCTGGGTCGGCATCCCGTCTGGCCTTGGAAATGCCTGGTCTTTATTCTTGCAAACAGATGCTGGTGATTGTTGAAATCTGTCTGAAATATTATAAAACCCATTCCCGGAACGGGAAACGGTTTTCCCACCTTTTTAACCGCATCGATCAGGTGATTCCCGGAAACCTGCACCAAATTTTAACACCGCGTGTCTGATTGAGGACTGGGCATCTATTTGTCGTCCTGTAAGAAAAATTACTACAGCAGAATCAGAAATCTTCCAATTGATCTATTATTTTTAGGCTGATAGGGTGGTATTGCGTGGAAATGAAGCCGGTCCGTTTTTAACCCTATATCACTTTAAGGAGGATTGTATGAAAGCAAAACATTTATTGATCATCGTATTGATCGCTGTCGCTTCCATGGTATGTTCCCAGGCCGCTCTGGCCAAAGAAAGAATCGTGTTCGGCGGGGGACCTGCCGGCGGAACCTTTCAGGTGGTGGCCAATGCCATTCAAGTGTATGATCCCGTCAAAGAGCTGCCCGGCATCCGTGTTCAGGCCCAGTCATCCGCCGGATCCGTTGAAAATTTGAGAAAAACCGATGCCGGCCGTCAGCAGATGAGCGTGGTCTATTCCGGGCATGTGTATCAGGGCCGGAACGGCAAGATGAAAAATGATCCCAATAAGTATGAAAACGTGATGGCGGTTGCGTTTCTGTATGGAGCCCCGGCCCAGCTCGTGATCAAAGCCGGTTCAGACATCAAGAGCGTCAAAGATCTGGAAGGCAAAAAAGTGGGCGTGGGAAATGCCGGCTCCGGTGCATTTGCCAACTGCGAATTGTTTTTTACCCATATGGGCATCTGGGACAAAATCGAAAGAAATGCCATGGGGTACAATGACGCCGCTCAGGCTTTTGGCAACAATCAGCTGGACGCGTTCTGGCTGTTTGTGGGATATCCCACCGGTGCCGTGATGATGGCGGCTCAGACCAATGACATTGCCATGGTCGATCTAGACAAGGATGCAGAAACATCCGGTTTTTACAAAGAATACCCCTATTTTGCCAAGGTCACTATTCCGGCCAACACTTACAAAGGGGTGGATTACGAGGTGAAATCGTTTCAGGATGCGGCTTTGTGGGTGGCCAACAAGGACGTGTCTGCTGATGCCGTGTATCAGATGCTGTCTTTGATCTACACCGACGAAGGTCTGGCTCATATGGTATCCCAGAAAAAGACCTTCAAAAGCATGTCCGTTCAATCCGGTCCCACTGGAATTGTCACCCCGTTTCACCCGGGTGCTGAAAAATTCTGGAAAGAAAAAGGGGTGTTGTAGGATCGTACCCGTGTGATCGGGTGTTTGACTTCAGGGGCACGGGAAAAAACATTCCGTGCCCCGCACCTCTCCATGAAGTCGGTGTTTTGACCACTCATTTAAACGACAGGAAGGCAGATTGTGTATAGTAAATTGAATCGTTTCGAGCAAATTGTTTTTGATATCTGCTCGGCGACCCTGGTGCTTTTCTATGCATGGGCCGCCGTGGTACAGCCCATGGCCACCCAATATCACCGGGGGGTGTATGTCATTATCACTTATGCACTGGTCTTCCTTCTCTATCAGTCCAAAACCCTTGTCGGCCGAATCATTGATTATGTGTTGATTCTTCTTTCCATCGCCAGCGTGGGATACTGGGTTGTCATGTTTGAAGTGATCAACTATCGTACCGGTGCTGAAACTCCTATGGATGCAGCGTTTGCCATTGTCGGTGTTCTCATCGGTATCGAGCTGGCCCGGCGGGTGGTGGGGAATGTGTTTGTTATCATGGGAATCGTGTTTCTGGGCTACGGGGTTTACGGATATATGGCGCCGGATCTGATTTCCCATGCCGGAGCCCCGTTTACGGAGCTGTGCGTCAGTATTTTTTACAAAAGTGACGGCGTGTTCGGTATCATGGCCAGTGTGCTGGCCACTTATGTGATCCTGTTTGTGCTGTTTGGGGCGTTTCTGGAAAAATCCGGCGCCCAGAAATTTTTCATTGATTGGCCCCTGGCTGCGGTGGGGCATCGCATCGGTGGGCCTGGCAAGGTATCCGTCATTGCCTCCGGCCTGTTCGGATCGATTTCCGGCAGCGCCATCGCTAATACGGTTTCCACGGGCATGTTCACCATTCCCATGATGAAAAAAGCCGGGTTCAAGCCCCATGTGGCGGGCGGCATCGAACCGGCCGCTTCCATCGGCGGGATGTTCATGCCCCCCATCATGGGAGCCGGCGGATTCATCATGGCGGAACTGACCGGGCTTCCCTATTCCCATATCATGTTGGTGGCCCTATTCCCGGCATTGATGTATTTCTTTTCGGTGTTTGTCATGGTGCATTATGAAGCCAAAAAAGAAAATGTCGTGGGGGAACGTTCCAAATCCAGTGCCATGGAAATTTTCAAGAAGCAGTGGTTTTACATCATGCCGCTGGTCGTAATCACGGTGTTCATGCTGTATGGGTTTTCTCCGGCCTATTCCGCAATTCTGGGACTGATCACCTGTATCGCCATCTCCTGGGTGAGAAAGGACACCCGCATCGGACCCAAACGGTTTATCGAGGCAGCCCGGGAGGGCACCGAAAACAGCCTGAAGATCGGAGCCACGGTCGGTGTCATCGGTATCATCATCGGAGTCCTGACTTTTTCCGGCCTGATTCTGACCTTTGCCGACATCATGATCGATCTGGCAGGCGGGTCTCTGCTCCTCACCATCCTTTTGATTGCCCTGGCCTCTCTGGTGCTGGGCATGGGGGTTCCGGTGACAGCCGCGTATCTGGTAACTGCCGTGGTGGCGGTGCCGGCTTTGACCCATCTGGGGGTGAACGAGCTGGCTGCCCATATGATCGTGTACTGGCTGTCCCAGGATTCCAACATTACCCCCCCTGTCTGCATTGCCGCGTTTGCCGGTGCCACCATTGCCAAGGCCAATATGTGGAGAACCGCGTTTACCTCATTCAAATTCGCTAAATTCCTGTATCTGGGCCCACTTCTTTTCGGATATGTGCCCGGTTTTTCTCTGGATGGCAGCCCCATGGACATTGTCAAGGCGTTCATTGCGATTATTATCGGTACGTATCTGTATGCCTGGTTTCTCAGCGGAATTTGGATATCTTCATTAAGAGATCTGTTTTCCCGAAAGACAGCGGCTTGATGCGGCTGGTTCATGTCAGTTAAAATTCGGTTCAAACGCGTTTTCTTCCGGACGGTTTGGCGGAAAACGGCTCTTGTGTTTTTGAAAACGGTAAAATAGTTATAGAGGAAATATTTGGTTGCATAATCAACCATTTTCCGTCATATTGTCATGAAACGTCTTAGAATAGAAGACAATACCCGTGGCAATGGAAAAAATAGACATGAAAGATACTCAATTGGCGCCAGAATTAGCTGTTGCACCATCGGAACCTCTTGAACTGGAAATATTTGAACGCGTTATCGACACATCCATCGCCTACCTGGTGGGTCGAACCTCCCGGGCGATCATCAAGCGGCTGACCAAAAAATTCGCAGATGCCGGATTTGATGTCAGTTATGAGCAGTGGAGCATCCTGGTTCATTTATACCGAAAAGACGGACAAACCCAGCAGGAACTGTCAATGGTTTCGGTCAAGGACAAGGCTGCCATCACCCGCCTGCTCAATGTACTGGAAAAAAAAATATGGTGCTGCGTGTCCCGGACCGGTCCGACAAACGCAGCAAGTTGGTTTATCTGACTCATAAGGCCAAATCCTTCCGAGATGATCTGATGGCTATGGTGATGGAGATGCTGTTGGAGGCGGAACTAGGAATTTCCTGCGATGAAATGGCCCAGTGCAAATCAACCTTGAACAAGATTTTTGCCAATTTTTCCCGGCTCAATGTGCCGGACTAAAATTCCACCAGCCGGTTCTGGATGGCATATCTGGATAATTCCGCGTTATTTCTCAGGTTCAGTTTTTTAGCAGTCTGGCCCGATAGGTATCCACGGTTTTCACACTGATATTGTAGGTGATGGCAATTTCCCGGTTGGTGCTCCCGCAGGCCAGTTTGCGCAGTACCTGGAGTTCGCGCATGGAAAGGGATTCAATGGAGTCCTTGCTTTTGTTGCCTCGGATATAACGAAGCGCCAGGGCTTCACTGGCTTTTTCCGTCAGATATCTTCCTCCTGAATGTATTTTTTTCACCGCCGCCACCAGCTGTTCCGGTGCCGACTGTTTGGTGACATACCCCATGGCTCCGGCTTCCATGGCCCGGATCACATATTGTTCCTCTTCATGCATGGTCAGGATGAGTACCGGTATTTGGGCAGTACGTGTTCATTCGGGCCACCACTTCCAGTCCGTCCATGCCGGGCATGGAAATATCAATGACTGCCACGTCCGGTTGTTTTTCCATGGCTTGGTCAAAAGCGTTTTCTCCATCAGAGGCTTCGGCAATGACCTTGATGCCGGAGCTGTCTTCCAGCACTCGTCTTAGCCCGTCTCTGACGATGCTGTGATCGTCTGCCAGCAGAACTGTGATCATGACCAGCCCCCACAGTTATTTTACAGGTGATGCGGGTGCCATGCCCTTTTTCAGATCTGATATCCAGCGATCCCCCCGCGAGGTTGGCCCGCTCCATCATGCCTTCGAGTCCGAATCCGTCCTGTTGTGTTCCCGGAGCCGGATCGAATCCCACGCCGTTGTCCTCAATCGTCAGGATCAAGCCCCGGGTATCGGTTCTCAGCTCCACGATAATGGTGGTGGCTCCAGCATGGCGAATGGCATTGGTCACGGCTTCCTGACCGATTCGATACAGGGCCGTGGCCAGGGTTTTATCGATTTTCGGTATGGCATCCCGCCGAAACACGCAGGAAACATTGGACCGCTTTTCAAAATCAGAAACCAAGGACTCCAGGGCATCGGACAGACCCAGGTCGTCCAGCACCCGGGGACGCAGCCGGTAGGCCATATCCCGGACATCCTGAATGGTTTTATCAATGAGAAAACTCATTTTTTCCGCCCGGCCCACGGCCTGATCCGGCGAAAGCGCAAAATGTTTTTTCAGCCACAGAACATCGATACGCAGGGCGGTTAGCACCTGACCCAAGTGATCATGCAGTTCCCTTGCCACCTGTTCCTTTTCCCGTTCCTGGGACGCAATGATGTTTTTGGATAAATTTTTCAATTTGGCCTGGGCACTTTCCAGTTGCGCGGTTCTCCGACGGACCTGCATTTCCAGGTCATGGGAATATCTGGCCAGTTTTTCCTTCGCGGCTTCCAGCGCTTTCTGGGTGCGGTTTTTTTCCGTGACATCCACACTCACTGCCAGGGATCGGACCACCTGCCCTGCTTCGTTCCTTACCCCGTAGCAGGAAAGCAGAATGTCCCGGGATTCTTTGTTTTTTTTTATATAGGTATACGGCACATCCTTGCAGAATCCGGTGATGAAAAACCGGGGAAAAATTTCTGACAAGGCCAGTTTTCTGGATTCCGGGGAAAAAAAATCGGTCAAATGCCGCCCGATCACCTCAGACCGGTCATATCCCATGACGTCCACCCAGTGATCGGAAACCCGGATAATTTTTCCATTGGTGTCAATGGAATGGAGCATAATTGGCGTTTTATGATAGATGTGCCGATACCGTTCCTCACTGATCCGCAGCTTTTCTTCCGCAGCTTTTCGCTGGCTGATTTCTTTGGCTGCCTGCTGATAAAGGAAAAAACCAGAATCCCTGCCAGGCATGAAATAAAAATCACCCCGGGCCCGATTCCTTTGATAAACGGAGCGGACAATTTTTTTTCAAGCTGTTTTTGTTTTTCAAAGACACCACCTGCCAAAGAGGATACGCCGGTACCGGCAGGGAGGTATACAGAAATTCTTGCTGATTTCTGTCCACAACCCGGTCCTGATTTTTCGTTTTGCTGAATCCGGACCAGTCCCAGGGACCGTTGCCAAATTGCCGGGAATTGACAATCCGATCCATTGTTTTATTGTCCACGGGCCACAACAGCTGGAATCGGTAACTGGGTTGATTGCTGATGAAAATGATCCCGTTCGGGCTGACAAAGAACAGCAGGTGTTCCGGATTGGAAAACAGGGAGGTTTCCAGAAATTCAATGGAAGATTTGATCACGGCCACCCCGATAATTTCCCTTGTTTCAGAGTGATAAACCGGAAAACTGTAATAAACCCCCCGTTTCAGTGAAGTGACGCCCAGGGCGAGATAACTGGCCGGATCTCCCTGGATGGCGGATTTAAAATAGGGTCTGAAGGAAAAGACATGGCCCACAAAACTGTCAAATTGATTTCGGTTGCTGGAGCAGATCGTGTTGCCGTCCATATCCATTAAATAACTGACATCCAGCTCCAGAGACCGGGTAACCATGTCCAGAATCTGGTTTGCCTTGTAAATGGTTTCCAGGTTGGTGTTCACAAGAACCTGTTCCAGTTCTTTGATCCGGGACAGGACACGAACGGATTTATCGTGTTCCGACAGATAGGTCGCCAGCTGGTCTGTCAACAGTTTCAATTCAGCGATGGCCTGGGTTTCACCGGTTTGAAACGCCGCCTTTTGAAACGAATAGTAATACAGCCACCCGCCCGTGGATACGGATAAAAAAAGCAAAAATTGCCAGAATCAATATGATTAAACGCAGTCGCATCCATTACATATAAACAGAAGCGTCATAATTTTCAATTGCGAATATGGCCGATATTGGATACGATGGCATGAAAGGAGACTGACGATGGCGACCATTACATTCAATGCATTTTCTTTTTGCAAAAAAATCTTGCCCAGAAAAATCTACCGCATACCAATGTTTCTTTATCCATTTCCGAAGACACAACAGCGGAAATGCTGATGGACCAGATGCGCCTGACGCGAGACGATGTGGAGGTGGTGTTTGTGAACGGCCGGGTCCAGCCCTTGTCAACGGTTCTCCATGATCAGGACCGTGTGGCCTTTGTTCCCCATGGAACCCCAGGGCCATATCGGGTGCTTTTGGGATTCAAAAATAAAACGCATGACTGACAATCCTCATGTGATTCGGGCCTTTGTCGCAATTGTGCTACCGGTCCCTGTCAAACGGTTTTTATCCCATGTTCAGTCGGAACTCAAATCTGCTCGACTGGCTGCTTCCTGGCCAGATCCGGACCGGTTTCATCTGACAGTGAAGTTTCTTGGCATCACCCGCCAGGATATGTGGATACCCATTCAATCCGCCATGGAAAACCTTGCCGGCGCATATCCGGATCTGACTCTGACCGCCACAGGCCTGGGGGCTTTTCCGAATGTCAGAAAAGCCCGGGTCGTTTGGAGCGGAATACAGGGTCAGACCCGCCGGTTGATGGATCTGGCGACGCAGCTGGATAAACACCTTCAGTCCATCGGAATTCCCGTACAATCCCGCCCCTTTTCCCCCACGTCACTTTGGCGCGCATCAAAAAACCGGTCCGGCAAAGTGTTCTGAATCCGCTGCTCGAACGATTTGAGAAGGAAGTTTCCCCGACGGTTAAAGCCAACCGCCTTGTTTTTTATAAAAGTCAGCTTGCTGCGGGAGGCGCCGTTCATACGCCTTTGTTTGAGGTTGATCTGACTCGTCGATCCAACAGCTGGCCCCAGAATCCGATGGGTTTTCAAATGAATGATGTCAGGTCCAGATAGGTGTCCATATGCGTTTTCAGCAGGTCGTAATCCCTGTCTTTTTTAATGGCAGCGTCCACACCGAACGCCAGAGAACGGTCCAGTCCGATCAAGTCCAACCATTTTTGATGATTGCATTGAAATCGAAAAACCCGTGAACATAGGTTCCGGCCACCTGACCGTTGTCCGCCATGCACCCGTCGGTCTCATTTACAGCCTTTCCATTTCTTGAACTGATGCGGACAAACGGGGTTCCGCCGTTGAGCCGTGTGGTGCCCATGTGAATTTCATACCCTCTGCCCTCGGCATGGTCCCACTGAAATTGGCTTAACGTGGTGGTTTTGGGGGCCTGCAAAACCGTCTGGATGGGCAGCAGTCCCAGTCCACGGGTCTGTCCGGGCTTTCCTTCCAGTCCGGAAGGATCGTCCACCCATTGTCCCAGCATCTGGTATCCGCCGCAGATGCCCAGGATATGGCCGCCATTTTGAAGATAGACGGATAAGGGTCGCTCAAATCGCTCCATGACCCAGGCCAGGTCTTTCCGGGTGTTTTTGGATCCGGGAATGACAATGGCGGAAAACCGGTCCAGATGTTTTGGTGAATCAACGAACACCGTCTGCAGTCCTTTTATCCGGGCCAATGCGTGGAAATCGGTGAAATTGGCGATATGGGGCAGCCTCAGAACCGCAATAGCCGGGAGATCCGGGTTCAGGGATTTGAAATGAACCGGTTTTTCGATCTCTACGGAATCTTCCGCATCGATTCTGAAATGCGAATACCAGGGCAAAACCCCCAATACCCGTTTTCCTGTTTTTTGTTCAATCCAGGCCACTCCTTCTTTGAACAGATCGATGTCTCCCCGGAACCGGTTGATGATAATGCCTTTGATCCGGTCCTGAAAACGGGATGGCAAACAGTCCAGGGTGCCAACCACCTGGGCGAATACCCCTCCCTGTGAATGTCCGCCGTCAAAATCACAGAGGCGTCGGCATATTCGGCCATGGGAAAATTGACAATCTCCGTGTCCATCAGATTGACTTCCGCGCAGGAGCCGGCCCCTTCCAGAACAATGCGGTCGTATTCAGCGGCCAGGGCATTAAAGGCCTGGCACGCTTTTTCGAAATAAAACCGTTTGCGGGCATGATAATCCATGGCAGTATGATTGCCATGAACCTGACCGTTCAGGACGACCTGGGACTGTTTGTCGCCGAACGGTTTCAGCAGAATGGGATTCATATTGACATGGGGAACGATGCGGGCCGCTTCCGCCTGAACGATCTGGGCCCGGCCGATCTCCAGGCCTTCGGGCGTGATGCCAGAATTGTTGGACATGTTCTGAGCCTTGAATGGGGCCACATGCTGGCCATGGTCCTTCAGATACCGGCAGATGCCGGCAGCGATGATGCTTTTGCCCACATCCGAACCGGTACCGAAAACGGCAATATGCGGTTTGTTCATTTTTCAATGCCTTTTCGGGCCGTGACACCCTGATGATAATAATGTTTGATCTCTTTCATCTCGGTGACCAGGTCCGCACGGTTCACCACGGATGGTTGCGCTCCCCTGCCCGTGATCACCAGTTCCATGGTGTCCGGTTTTTTGTCCATCAGTGCCAGAAGCTCGCTTTCCGATATCAGCTGGCAGGTCACCGCCACGTTGCCTTCATCCACGATCACCATGTCATGGGCATTTGCCGTCAGAATGTTGCACAATCGCTCATATCCTCTCCGGGCCGCGGCTTTCTCTTCGTCTGACGGCATGCCTCTGACAAATTTTCCCATACCGAACTGTTCCACTGTCACGGTATCAAACCGGGACAAGGCCTTGATTTCGGAATAATCCCCCTGTTTGAGAAATTGCCCCACAAACACGCGAAGTCCGGCGCCTGCCCCACGGAGAGCCAGTCCCAGTGCGGCGGTGGTTTTGCCTTTTCCGTTCCCTGTATAAACTTGAATGTATCCTTTCATGTTGCCTCCTGATCTGGGTTGCCGGCCTGAAGTGATGCCATACCGGTCATGACCGTGTATTTGTCCGTATATCCCCTGGGAGTGAAAATAAAATCCATATATATGGCCGTTGCACTGGATCCGATAAACAATACGGTCTGCATACCGATGGCTGCGGTGTGCAGCTGATCCAGGCGGGTAAAGACAATCTCCTGGTTTTCCCGCATGGCGCCGGTCACCACGGCCACGGGGGTGGCCTTGTCCCGGTGGGCCAGGATCAGCTCCCGGGCGCGTTCCAGCTGCCAGGTCCGCTTTCTGCTCCTGGGGTTGTAGATCACAATGACAAAATCCGCCATGGCGGCACAGGTGATCCTTTTTTCAATGGTTTCCCATTTTGTGAGTAAATCACTCAATGAAATGGCGGCAAAATCATGGGTCAATGGCGCCCCGGCGAGGGCCGCACCAGCTGCCAGAGCCGGGATGCCGGGAACGATTTCCAGGGTCAGCCCGTTTTCTGTGTCAAGGCTTCGGGCCGGGCGCTGACCGGTGGGGACTGTTGTCAGATTTTTCGAAGAAACCGGCCGGAACAACGGAATGCCTTTTTTTGACAGATTTCGAACACCAGTCCGGCCATGGCATAAATCCCGGGATCGCCGCCTGAGATCAAGGCACAGGATTGCCCGGAAAGGGACTCCTGAATGGCCATTTCCACCCGGTTCACTTCCTTCATCATGCCGGTGGAAATAATTTTTTTATGGGACACCAGGTCATTGATCAACTCAATATAGGTGGTATATCCAGCAATGCAGTCAGCCGCCTCAATGACCTCCCTGGCCCGGAAAGACATGTGTGCTGAATTTCCCGGCCCGGTGCCTACTATATAGAGACGGTTTCCTGAAGGGCGATAGCCAGGGTGACATCCGCATTCTTCTGTTTGGGAAGGATCAGGGTGCCGTTGTGAGAGGCCAGAATGGCTGCTGCTTCGCATACGCTTTTTACTCCTAAATGTTTTTCTACCATCTCAGAAGGGGTCTGGATGGTTTTCACCGATGAAAGCCGGGTGTTGTCATAAAACTGGATCGGAAGATCCAGGGATTCTGCCAGTGTGAGAATACCGGGTTCGTTTTTTTTATGTCGATAGTGGCTAGCGTGAACACACTGGCCTGGCTGATGCCGGCATCTGTGAGCACGGCAATGAAAAATTCCAAAATGGCTTCTGCCGGGGTATGTCGGTTGCACCCGATACCTACGGCCAGGACCCGGGGGCGCAGCACCAGAGTTTCACGTGAAACTGGGGCGATCCGCCAGTCACAGAACACCCGGGGCCCGTTTCGGCCATCCGTTGCGAAATGATCCGGGATCAGGGGAGCCACCCGGTTCAACGGGTCATGAAGCCCTATTTTTTGGTTTTCAAGAAACGCCATATTAATAGTTTGATAACATCCGGGGTTTCGATGTACAGGTCTTGTCTGTCTGCCAACAGATCGATGGATGGCAGGGCGTTTACATCCGTGGCTGTGGTGATGACCGGGGTAGCCCCTAGCAAAAGCCCGATTAAACGGGTGTATTCGTTGGCGTGTCCGAGATGCCCGGAAACCAGACTGACGGCATGACGTCCCCGGTCATCGAGCACCACCACGGCGGGATCGGTCAGTTTGGATGACAGCAGCGGGGCGATTATCCGCACTGCAATGCCGGTGGAAAAAATAAATACATGACAGTCATACTGGTGGAACTGGGTGGCCACAGCATCCGGCAACCGGTCAAATACCCCCGGGGGGGGGGCTGACGATCCGGTTGTCCATTTCGCGCCACGGCGGCCGGTCTCGCTATGGGGCTGGAATCCTGGAGTGAGGCGATCGACGTGTTTTTCTCAAGCCGGTCCAACCGGGAACTGATAAACAGACGGGTCTGGGGCACCTGCCGGCACAAAGTGCCTCCCAGGTGCCTGCCGTTTGAGGTGAGCGCCCAGACAGCGATCCGCCCGGGGATGAGATTATTTTTTGCGGAACGGTATCCATGGGAAAACCCCGCATCATACAGTTTGGATTTCAATACCTCCTGGTTTTCCAGACAGGCTGTCACCGCTTTTCCCACAATGATCAATGCATGGCGGTCAATCCCGTGTTCCCGGCACATGGTGTCCAGATCACTGATGCGGCAGTAAATGATTTTTTCTTCCGGGTGGCTGACTTTGTATGTCACTGCGCACCAGGCATCCTGCCCATAATGATCGACCAGGGTCCGTGACACTTTTGATACATGGCCCATGCTCAGATAAATAGCCATGGATGCCTGATGCGCTGCCAGGCTTTCCAGGTTTTCAGAATCCGGCACCGGGGTCCGCCCGGAAATCCGGGTTAAAATCAGTGTCTGAGTGGTTTCAGGCAAGGTGAATTCCATGGTCATGGCGGCAGCCGCTGCAAAGGCAGCCGTCACACCCGGAATGACCTGATAGGGAATGTCACGCTTTTTCAGGGCCTGCATCTGTTCAAAAATGGCGCCGTAAAGGGATGGGTCGCCAGTGTGCAGCCGGACCACCGCTTTCCCGTCCAGATAGTGGGCGGTCATCATGTCAACGATCTGTACCAGATTCAGATCCGCACTGGATAAGGTCCGGGCATGAGGGCCTTTCCAGGTGAGAACCGATTCCGGCACCAGAGATCCGGCGTAAATGATAACATCTGCCCGGTTAAGGGCTTTCATGGCTTTGACCGTGATCAGGTCCGGATCACCCGGACCGGCACCGGCAAAGACGACAGGATGGCGTGTTTTGGGCATAACGAGGTATCCTTATTAATTGGGTTTGGTGCCGGTAATGACCCATACCGGGTTCAATGATTCCATTCGGGTCCCAAACGGCATGGGCTGGGAACGGGATATCTGCAACTGGATCATTTCCGGGTTGAATCCGTTTTTTCCAGACAAGTGAACGCGGTTGTGACATTTTGAATCAGCACGGCATTGATCACGATGATACCGGATGGCATGAGATGTCCACATGCAGTTTCTAAGACGGCACAAAGGTCGCGTCCTCCGCCACCGACAAAAATACGGTCCGGCCGGGGCAGTGTCTCGATTTTATCAGGAAATGCCAAATGCATCACCTCAACATTATCGCAGCGAAACTGCCGACAGTTGAAAGTAATATCCGATATCCGGGACCGGTTTTTTCAATGGCGATCACACGCCCTTCCGGGAGGGATAGTGCGGCTTCGATGCTGACGGAGCCGGAGCCGGCACCGATGTCCCAGAGTACATGGGACGGGCGGATCAGTTTCAGTCTGGAAATGGTGATGCTTCGGATTTCAGATTTGGTGATCAACCCGTTGGCATGGGAAAACCGGTCATCCGCCATGCCAGGTGTGTTTCATGTGAAACATCGGGCAGGGAAGGTGCCGTCTGTTTCAGCAGCACCACCACATTGGGATGGGAAAAGGACTGGTTCAGCAAGTCGGCTGGATGATCAAACCAGGAAATGCTTTTTTTTTCAGGATCTCCCAGGTGTTCCAGCACGCATAGCCTAAAATGATACAAATGGTGATCCATGAGACGGCGGGCGATGTACACCGGGTCTGCAGACGGGCGGGTCAGAAACACCGCTTTGCTGACCCGGGCAAGACGTGCAAAGGAAAGGGGGCTGTTTCGGGTTGTGAAGGCTGATGATTTGTACGTCATGCCAAGGTTCTTTAATGGCAGCAAATGCCGCTGACACCGAACTGACGTTGGGATGAAACCTCAAAAGAGAGTTGTCAAAATGCGCAAGCAACGTGGTACCGATGCCATGAAACAGCGGGTCCCCAGATCCCAGCACCACTACCCGGTTGTCGGGTACCCGCAGTTTTAATTGCTGAATGAATGTATCGATATGGCGGTCTATCAGAAGCACTTCTCCCTTAAATTCAGGAAACAGGGCCACCTGTTGGCGGCCGCCGGCTAGCACATCTGCCTTTTCAATGATTTGCAGATGCCGGAATGTCAGATCCTGCCAGCCCTGACCGATACCGATCACGTGTATGATGTTCATAATGCCGCCATGTAATAAAGGATGCCCACCAGGATAATGCTGAGGACCCGGAACGCCTGTCCGGACAACAGCAGCGGCAGTCCGATTTTAGGAGAAAAAATGCCCAGGTACCGGGGCAGCTGATGGCGAAACGCTGATAGGAAAGGCCAGAATGTTCCCCGTCAGCAGGGCCAGCACGGTTTGCTTGACCGTAAGAACCCCCGCATTCAGCAGAGCGCCGGCTGCGGCAAATCCGGAAGTGAATTCGGCGGCAAAGCTCAAAATAACGACAGACAGCGATTCCACCGGCATCAGGTTGAGAACTGCGGCCTGGGAAAGTGCCATGTTCAGAACGTCAAACACCCCATTCCAGTGCAAGATGAAAACAAGAGTGAAGATGGGCAAGATCCAGACAAAAATGGTGGACATTCTGTTTGGCAGGCGATTCCAAACACCCTGAAAATTGCCTGAATCGATCTCTTTTCAGGCCGGGCGGTGTTTGCTATATCCGTGTCCGCAGAAGCCGGTCCCCGCTGTTGTGTCAAATAAAGATGTCCGAACATCAGAAAAAGGCAGGTTCTCAACAGCACTGCCAGAAAAGTGAGCAAAAATAATATGCCCCGGCGATCCCAGTCAGTGGAAGCACAATGAACATGGTCGTGGGAAGATGGAGAAAAAAGCCGGGAACTGATTGATGTAATTGGATAAAAAAAGCTGGCTCCGGGTAATTTTTCCTTGGTCGTGATATTCCGCCAGCATGGCATTGGATGCGGTGCCGGAAAAAAAGCGGTGGTGAATGCAGCGCTGCAATGATCGCCCAACCGGGAAAATCGGAAAAACGGGCGGGCCACCACCGCCACCTGACGGGTCCATCCCATTCCTTCGATGAGCTGACCTGCCACAAGCCCCACCACAATGAACAAGGAGATGCGGCACAAAGGAATGATCAGCCGGGAAATGACCACTTCCAGGGAAACCGGAGAAAAAAATAGGGTGCTGATGACTGGCAGTAACGCAGATGCGGCAATGGAACAGCCAAGTGCCCGTAAGTTGAAGCGTTTTTTCTTCATTTGGCAGCCAGGATCAGGGTCCAGTAATCGGGGGTCCGGGTTTCCAGTTCATCCAGGTTACCAATAATTTCCTCTTTTCTCTGCCGCAGTGTGAAACGGCCACGCCTTTTCCATGCATGCCGGCTTCTTTGAGAGCCGCATTGATGTCTTTGATGTTTTTATAGGCCTTGACAATAGCAATATTCTCCACCTGGTGAAGGTGGCGGATCCTGCTGCCGCCAAACGCTCCAGAGGTGACCAGCAGCGATTCTTCTCCTTCCACCAGGATCCGGTTGAGCCGGGCCGAAGCCGCATGAAAAGAGGTGATGCCCGGAATGGTTTCAATGTCGGCATCCGGCATGACCTGCTTCATGGTCTTAAGGATATAGCCGAACGTCGATAGGTGACCGGATCACCCAGGGTGAGAAACACCGCGGTCAATCCTTTTTTCAGTGCTTGAGCAATTTTTCTGGCATTGCCGGTCCAGGCGGCTTCGGCCTGGACCTCATCTTTGGTCATGGGAAACCGGAGGGGTTCGATCGTTGCGGAGGGGGCAATATAAGGGGCAGCAATGTCAACAGCGAGGCTGTAATTGTTTTTGGTGGAAGCCGCTGTAAACACCATGTCCGCCGATTTGATCACGCGCACCGCCTTAACAGTGATCAGCTCGGGATCTCCCGGTCCCACGCCCACACCATAAAGTTTGCCGGTTTTTTCCATTATAATTCCTTTTCTATTCTAATAAATATGTCGGGATACAGCCGTTTTCCGATGGCCATGATTCCCTCAAAAAGCCTGGGTACAGGTCGGGAAACGATATTTTCATCGATCAGAAATACCTGGTCGTTTTTGATCGCCTTTAAAACGTGAAACCCGGGTTCATTGAGAATCTGTTCAATGGATACCGGGTTCATGACTCCTTTCTGGGCCAGAAATACGTCAATTTCATGGGCGTTGGCAAGGATTTTTTCCTTGCTGTAGTTGGCGATATTGGTATTTCTGGAAGACATGGCATCTGCTGCGATGTTGATGCCTCCGGCACTTTCCAGGGCGAAGATGGCCATGGAACCAGGGGTAAAGGTTTTCATGCGGGAATGAATAGCTTCAAAATATACTTTTTTGCGTTTTTTTTCCGGGGGCAGGCAGTCCCGGATTTTAGTGACTTTTTTCTGGAAATCCGCCACCATCTGTTCTGCGACGTCAACCCGGCCGGTGAGAATACCCAGGGACCGCCAGTATTCGAACATGCCGGTGACATCCGCCGGTTGAAGGGATACCACCGCGATGTGATACCGTACCAGCTGGCGCACCAGGGCCGGGTATCCGTTTTCGATCATGGGCCGGATCAGCACCAAATCCGGCCTGGCCTCCAAAAATTTTTCTGCATCATCATGAAAGGAAAACCGTTGTTTGCCCTGCACCTGGGGCGGAAAACTGTCATTGACCGAAACCCCGATAATCTCCGGTCCTAAGCCCAGGTGAAACAGGTTTCCGTGTGTGCCCCATACAGGGAAATAATCCGTTGAAACGGCTGTTTTACAGAAATTTTTCTTCCCCTGTCGTCCATGATGACAGGGACGTCGGCAACGCCGTTCCCTGCGTGGAAAAAAAGGCCAAAACAAAGCGTGACCGCCAGCAGCCAGATCAGTTTTACAGGATCAGGACGGCCTGAAATAGACCTGCATGGCCTGGACATATGCATTGTATTCCACCTTGGATGTGACATTGAATACTGATTCAATATGATGTTGGGTCAACACGGTTTGGGTGTCTCCCATGGCCAGAATCCGGCCCTGTTTGAGAAACACCAGGTCATGGGAAAATCCGGCCGCCAGGTTGACGTCGTGCAGGACGGCGATCACGGTTTTTCCCTTTTCCAGAACCGCTTGCTTTACCAGGTTCATCAAATGAAACGTGTGGTGAATATCCATACTGGAAAACGCTTCATCCAGCAGAAGTACCGGGGTGTCCTGGCACAGGGCACGGGCAAAGGCACACCGCTGTTTTTCTCCGCCGGACAGTTGAGTGACCGGCCGGTCCGCCAGATGGGTGATGCCGGTCATCTCCATGACCTGTGCCACCCGGTCTCTGTCGTGACTGTCAGGTCTGGCAAATCGGTCAATATGAGGATGCCGCCCCATCATCACCACCTCTTTGACCTGAAACGGAAAATTCACCTCATAACTCTGGGAGACCAGGGAGATGCTCTGGGCGGCCTGCCGCCTGGAAAGCTGGTTCACCGGGGTATCGTCCAGCAGAACCCGGCCGTTTTTCGGAGTTCTGAATCCGCTGATCAGATCCAGAAGCGTGGTTTTGCCACTGCCGTTGGGACCTAACACCGCATAAAGCCGGCCCTGGGAAAATCGGCAGCTGACATCGGTCAACACCCGGGTATTTCCGTGAAAAAAGTCGATATGCTCAAGGCAGATGTTCATTTTTTCAAAGGATTACCGGCTTTTCTTGAATATCCAGCAGAAAACCGGGCCGCCGATGAGTGCGGTCAGGACTCCGATGGGAACTTCATGGGGCAGCACGGCCCGGGTAATGGTGTCAGCCCACAGCAGCAGCGTGGCCCCGGCTAGTGTCGCGACAGGCAGCAGTTTCCGGTTGTCCGGGCCGGTGACAAACCTTGCCATGTGGGGAACCAGCAGGCCCACAAACCCGATGATACCTGAAACAGCCACGCTGACGGCCGCCAGAAGGGATCCGGTGATCAAAAGGATCAGGGTCACCTTTTTCAGGTCAACGCCGAGGCTGATGGCGGACCGGTCCCCCATGGAAATCAGGTTCAGGTCCCTGGCAAAGAAAACCGCTACCAGAAATCCTAGGATCAGAAACAGGGAAACCAGGGCAAATTGGGCCCAGGTCTTGGAGGCGAAACTGCCCATAAGCCAGAAAATGATGACCGATACTTGTTCATTGGCAATGAATTTCAGAAAACTGATGCCGGCTGATAAAATGGCTGCCACAATAATACCGGACAGAATCAGGTTGCTCGAGGATAATCCTCCGGCTGGACTGCCTGGGGAATAGGACAAAAATAAAACAAAAAACAGGGCAATGCAGGCCCCGGCAAAGGCAAATCCCGGTACCGACACTAGGGCTGCGGAAAGGCTCAGAAGAATGGCGATGCTGGCGCCAAAAGCCGCGCCCGCAGACACGCCCAGGGTATAAGGGTCGGCCAGGGGATTGAGAAGAATCCCCTGAAACAAAACCCCTGAAACCGTGAGGGCTCCGCCCACTGAGGCGCAGGTGAGAATCCGGGGCAGGCGGATATCTAGTAGAACCGCTTTAAAAGTTTCTGTCACAGGGGAATTCTCTGGGTGGGAGGAAGGCATGCCCAAAACGATGTTGACAATATCAAGAACCGGAATTTCCATGTATCCCATGGAAAGGGACAGCAAAATGGATCCCAGAAGTAATAGGGAAAACAGGACCACCAGATATCCTGTTTTCCCCTGGAGCATGGCGACCGATATACCGGAGAACATGAGACATCCTGTTGTCAAGGCATTAAAAAATCCCATACCAGTTGCACTGATATGGGAACCGTTTTTATCCGCATTGCGTTGATCACCCCAGGTCCTCGCCAGCATACGATCAACTGTTCAGGCAGGTCTTCTGACTTCCGGATCTTTTTACTGGCCACCCCTTCCCGTTGAATGTTTCATCAGTGGTTGTGTGTGGCGTTCATCCCCGGTTACAGCGGCGGGACCGTCCCTGACTTTCACAGGATTCCCTTTTGACTGCGCAAGCAGTACCTGAACAATATCCCACATTACCTCTTTGACCCTTTCGTGTCAAGAACAAATCTGCTTTAGGGTCAACGGAACTGCCTGTATCTATTGACATCTAATGGAAACGATGTATTGTGATTCAGCACGGTTTCCTGTATTTTTGAAAAAATCAAGAAATTTGCAAAAATGATGGCCCGGTTTGGATTTGATCTGGACACGGCCCCGGTGGGGTCACTTTCAGCAACGCCGGCTTGATTAGACATAAAAGAGAGCTGTATGAAATTTGAAAAATATCCCATAGCCGCGGCCATCAAGGAAAACCTGGCTGCCGCCGGATTCAGGCGGCCCACAGACATTCAATTCAAGACCATCCCTTCCATTCTCAAGGGAGAAGATGTACTGGCCGTGGCCCAGACCGGCACCGGAAAGACGGCGGCTTATGCGATTCCGGTCATCGACCGGATCCATAAATCCAAGCGGGGAAAATCCCCCGCCGGTATCCAGTGTATTGTGATGGTCCCGACCCGGGAACTGGCCGGGCAGATCGGAACGGTGTTCAATATGTTGTCCCGGCATACCCGGGTCACCCCGTTCGCGGTCTACGGCGGTGTGGACCAGGATCGGCAGATCGCCCGGTTAAAGGACGGCATAGATGTGCTGGTGGCCACCCCGGGAAGAATGTTCGATCTCATCAGCCAGGGGGCCGTCACCCTGTCCCGGGTGAACACCCTGGTGCTGGATGAAGCGGACCGGATGCTGGAGAAAGGGTTTCTGGAAGATATTCAGGCCATCAAAAAGAAACTGCCAACGAAGCACCAGACCCTGTTTTTTCCGCCACCATCGATAAAGACATCAAAAAACTGGCCTATTCCCAGGTGAAGACATCTGCTATCCGGATCCAGATCGCGCCGGACAACCCTGTATCCAAAAATGTCACCCACTGGGTAGTGGAAATGGAGATGGATGATAAGCGGTTTTTTTGCGGCGATTTGTCCGGGATCATGAAACCGAGCGCATCATGGTATTCGTCAGAACCCGGGTCCGGGCCGAACGGGTAGCCAAGGCACTGGAAAGAGGGGGATTTCAGCGGTATTCATCCACGGTGCCCGGGAGCAGGCCGAGCGCGACCGGATCATGGCCCGGTTCAAGACGGGGGAGGAGCGCATTCTCATTGCCACGGATGTGTCGGCCCGGGGTATTGATGTGCCGGATCTGGACTATGTGATCAATTATGATCTGCCGGACAATCCGGAAAATTATGTGCACCGGGTGGGACGGACCGGCCGGGGCACCCGCAAAGGCCAGGCGTTTTCCTTTTGCAGTCCCGGGGAAAAGACGCTTCTTCATCAGATCCAGGCGTTGATCAATGAAGAAATTTCCATTCAGCCGGTATCGCCGGATGAATATGCCCAGATTCTGCTCGACCCCAAGGATACGGGGGGGCTCAGGCAGATGATTCTCATCCATGAAAACGAAGCGCTGAAAAAAGCCCGGAAAAAAACGAAAAAAATCTAAACGGTCCGGCTGATTTCCTGCTTGAGCATGCAACAGGCGATTCTGTGGGCCGGGGTGCCGTCAGGCAGATAATCCAGGTTGCCCGGCTGGATGATTTTATTCATGACACATCCTTCAGGAATCGTCAGGTCGAACAGGTGGGTTTCATTGACAGGCGGTGACGGTACCAGGGTGTTGTCTTCAATCGTATAGGCATGAAGCGGATAATCCTCGCACAAAGGACACCGGTACACCCGGCCGTTGGGGAACACGAAATAATTGTCCGCCACAATGCCGGCACAGGTGAACACTTCCCCGGGTTCCAGAAATACTTTGGGATAGGTGACAGTGATGCCGGTTTGGGCAATGGTTTCAGCAACTTTTGGAATCACCGACAGCCACAGTTCCCTGGACACCTGATGAGTGTCTGTACTGTCGGCTGCGGAGTTGCCCCGCATGCCGATGACCTGGATGAAAAACCGCTGGATATCCAGGGATGCCACCAAATCGGGCATGTTTAAGAGTTCATGCAGGTTTTTGTCCGACACGGTAAAGATCATGGAGCAGGCAAATCCTTTTTGCCGGGCCTGGTGAATGCCTGAAAGCACGGCGTCATAGCTGCCCTTTCCCCGGATGGCATCGTTGGTGGACGATGTGGCCCCGTCCAGGGAAAAGGAGATGAAATCCACATCGTCAGGGGTGATGCGGTCCAGGATGTTGTGGAACAGAAACCCGTTCGTGTCGATGGTGATGGACAGATAATTCAACTTTCTGGCATGTTTGACAGCCGGGGGCAGATCCTTGTGTAATGTGGGTTCGCCTCCTAAAAAAATCAGGTTGGTCTGCAAGGCATTTTGAGAAAACAGGTCCAGCCATCGGCAGATGGTGCCGATGGAAAGGGTCTGGTGCCCATGCTGGTCCGGGTTGATGTAGCAGTGGGCGCAGGACAGGTTGCACCGGGTGAGGATATGAAAAAAAAGATTGGATGATTCCTTGGAGAAGGCAACGGTTTTTTTCTGCATGCGTTATCCTGATGATTATCCCATGCACTGTTTGGTGAATTCCGGATCAAAAGGAACGGGGTAGTGGCCGTCAAAGCAGGCCTTGCAGAAATTATGTGACGGATCTTTCACGCCCGAGGCTTCCAGCATCCCTTCGATGGACAGATAGTGCAGCGAATCCAGCCCCAGATAATCCCGCAGTTCTTCTACTGATTTTTCCGCCGCAATCAGCTCGCCTTTGGAGGAAAAATCGATGCCATAGTAACAGGGAAATTTATGGGGCGGGCAGGAGATGCGCATGTGCACCTTTTTGACCCCCAGTTCTCGAAGGGCTTTGACCCTGGTTTTGGCGGTGGTGCCACGGATGATGGAATCTTCGATGATGATGATGTCCTTGCCTTTGATCAGCTCCCTGACCGGGTTGAGTTTGATGCGAACTGAAAAGTCCCGCATGGACTGGGTGGGTTGGATAAAGCTTCGGCCCACATAATGGTTGCGGATCATGCCCATTTCAAAGGGTATGCCTGATTCCCTGGCATACCCGATGGCCGCGTAATTGCCGGAATCGGGAAACGGCATCACCAGATCGGCGTCCACATGGCTTTCCTGGGCCAAGCGCTGACCATGTTTTTTGCGCATTTCATACACGTTTTTGCCGTCAATGGTGGAGTCAGGGCGGGCAAAATAGATATACTCGAAAATGCAAAGGCTTTTGTGGGCCGCAGCCCTGGGATGGCGGATGCTTTTGATCCCGTCTTCGTTGATGATCACGATCTCTCCGGGGTCCAGCTCCCGGATGAACTCCGCCTGGATCAGGTCGAACGCACAGGTTTCCGATGCCAGCACATAATGGCCGTTGAGTTTGCCTAAGGCCAGGGGCCGGAACCGTTGGGTCTTTCATGCCGATAATCTCTCCCTTGCAGGTGAGCAGAATCATGGAATAGGCCCCTTCAATTCTGGAAACTGCCTTGAGAATGGCGGTTTCATAGTCGCCTTTCACCAGATTTTTGATGAACAGGTGCAAAAACACTTCCGAGTCCATGGTGGTCTGGAAAATTGAGCCTTTTTCCTCCAGCTCTCGCCTCAGAATATGAGCGTTCACCAGGTTGCCGTTGTGGGCTAAGGCATAGGAGCGGTGTCGGTGGTTCACCACAAAGGGCTGAGCATTGAGCAGCACGGAATCTCCGGTAGTGGAATAGCGCACATGGCCGATGGCCGATCCCCCTTCGATCCGTTCCAGATCATGCATATCGAAAATTTCAGGCACCAGGCCCATGCCTTTGTGGGAAAAAATTTTATCGTTGATGCCCCGGTTCACGGATATGCCCGCACTTTCCTGGCCCCGGTGCTGAAGGGCATACAGTCCGAAATAGGTGATTTTGGCAGCTTCCGGGTGCTGGTACAGCCCGAACACCCCGCATTCATCTTTCGGGCGTTCACATGGGGGAAGCGTCAGATGGTCAGACATTTTGCTTATGATACTCCTGGATAGGGTTGACGGACAGGCGCTCCTTTTTCAAAGCCTTGATGGCACTGGCAATGGCTCTGGCCCCGTCAGTGGTGGTGGCGTAAGGGATTTTGTATTTGATGGCAGCCCGGCGGATTTCATATCCGTCCCGCTGGGTCTGGCTGGTGGCACCGGTGTTGAGGATCAGTTGAATCTCCTTGTTTTTCACCGCATCCACCACATGGGGCCGGCCGGCAGACACTTTTTTTATCGGGGTGGCCGGTACCTGGTGCTCTTCGAGAAATACGGCCGTGCCCCGTGTGGCCATGATGGTGAATCCCATGTCATGAAACGCTTTTGCCACAGGCAGGGCCGAGTCCTTGTCCCGGTCCTGGACCGAGATGAACACGGTGCCCTGCTCCGGCAGTTTTTGTCCGGCAGCGATCTGCTTTGGCCACCGCCGCGCCAAGGTCCATGTCAATCCCCATGACCTCGCCTGTGGATTTCATTTCCGGCCCTAAACCGGGTCCACATTTCAAACCGGTCAAAGGCATCACCGCTTCCTTGACACAATAGTAGGGCGGGATGACCTGGTCGGTGAATCCCAGTTCTTTGAGGGTTTTGCCCAGCATCACTGGGTGGCCAGTTTGGCCAGGGGCACGCCGATGGCCTTGGACACAAACGGGATGGTCCGGGAGGCCCGGGGATTGACCTCAATGACATAGACCGTGTCATTCATGATGCCGAACTGGATGTTCATCAGCCCTTTGACCTGGAGTTCCCTGGCAATGGCCCTGGCCGCTTCCGCCATCTCTTTGATGTGGTGTGGCGCAATCGAGTATGGGGGCAGCACACAGGCAGAATCCCCCGAGTGGATTCCGGCTTCCTCGATATGTTCCATCATGCCTCCGATGACCGTGGTTTCGCCGTCGGAGATGGCATCCACATCCAGCTCGAACGCTTCTTCCAGAAATTTGTCGATGAGCACGGGTTTGTCCGGTGACGCCTGGATGGCCAGCTCGAAAAACGCTTCCAAGTCGGCTTCATCATAGACGATTTTCATGGCCCGGCCGCCCAACACAAAAGAGGGCCTCACCATGACGGGATACCCGATGTCCCTGGCCACGGCCAGGGCCTCTTCATAGGAGTGGGCAATGCCGTTTTCCGGCTGGCGCAGACCCAGCTTATTCATCATGGCCTGGAACAGGTCCCGGTCTTCAGCCCGGTCAATGCTTTCGGGTGAGGTGCCGATAATGGGGACCCCGGCTTTCTGAAGGCCGGTGGCCAGGTTCAGCGGAGTCTGTCCGCCGAACTGGACGATCACGCCGAACGGTTTTTCCTTTTCCACGATGTGCAGCACATCCTCGTGGGTCAGCGGTTCAAAATACAGCTTGTCTGAGGTGTCATAATCCGTGGAAACGGTTTCCGGGTTGGAGTTGACCATGATGGATTCCACCCCTTCCTTTCTGAGGGCGAACGAGGCATGCACACAGCAGTAGTCAAACTCGATGCCTTGGCCGATACGGTTGGGGCCGCCTCCCAGAATGATCACTTTTTTCTTGTCACTCACCCGGGCCTCGCACTCGGTTTCATAGGTAGAGTAATAATAGGGTGTAGCGGCCCGGAATTCCGCAGCACAGGTGTCCACCAGCTTGTACACCGGCACCAATCCCAGCATTTTTCTTTCCTGTTCCATCTGTTTTCGGTGAAGCGGGTGAGATGGGCCAGCTGCCGATCGGAAAATCCGTATTTTTTGGCTTTTTCCAGCAGGTCTTTTGGCAGGTTCTTGCCGGCCAGTTTGATCTGGTTTTCCAGTTCCACGATCTGTTTCATCTGGTGCAGAAACCAGGGATCGATATGGGTCAGTTCATGGAGCATGGTGATGGGCATGTTGTGTTTCAAAGCGTACTTGATGTGGAACAGGCGCTGGGAATTGGGGGTGGACAGGTGATATTCCAGGTCCGTACCGGCCACGGAATCGGGCAGCATATCCTTGCCGTCGGCTCCGAACCCGGCCCGGCCGATTTCCAGAGATCTGAGGCCTTTTTGAAACGCTTCTTTAAATGTCCGGCCGATGGCCATGGTCTCCCCCACGGATTTCATGGCAGTGGTGAGTATATCCTGGGCCTCGGGAAATTTTTCAAAGGTCCATCGGGGAATTTTGACCACGCAGTAGTCGATGGACGGCTCAAAACAGGCCATGGTCTCACCGGTGATGTCATTGGGAATTTCATCCAGGGTGTATCCAACGGCCAGCTTGGCTGCGATCTTGGCAATGGGGAATCCTGTGGCTTTGGAGGCCAGGGCCGAGCTTCTGGAAACTCTTGGGTTCATCTCCACCACAATCACATCCCCGTTTTCCGGGTTGACCGCAAACTGGACGTTAGACCCACCCGTGTCCACCCCGATCTCCCGGATGATGGCGATGGATGCATCCCTCAGGACCTGGTACTCCTTGTCCGACAGGGTCTGGGCCGGGGCCACGGTAATGGAATCCCCAGTATGGACCCCCATGGCATCCACGTTTTCGATGGAGCAGATAATCACCACGTTGTCGGCATGGTCCCGCATCACCTCCAGTTCATACTCTTTCCAGCCCAACACGGATTCTTCCAGCTGGATCTGGTTGATAAGGGAGGCGTCCAGGCCTGCCATGGCCACCCGGTTCAGCTCTTCCATGTTGTAAGCCACACCGCCGCCGGTGCCGCCCAGGGTGAAGCTGGGGCGGACAATCAATGGAACCCGATGCGCTGGGCGATATCCTCGACTTCCGCGAAATTGTGGGCAAACCCGCTTTTGGGAATGCGCAGCCCGATTTTGTTCATGGCGTTTCTGAACAGTTCCCTGTCTTCCGCCTTGTGGATCGCCTCGATGGAAGCACCGATCAGTTCCACGTTGCATTCCTCGAATATGCCGGTTTTGGCGGCTTCGATGGCGGTGTTCAGCGCGGTCTGACCACCCAGGGTGGGCAGCACCGCATCGGGCCGTTCCGCCCGGATCACCTTGCACAGGGTGTCCGAAGTCACGGGTTCGATATACACACGGTCAGCGGTTTCCGGATCGGTCATGATGGTGGCGGGATTCGAGTTGATGAGCACTACCTCGAACCCCTCCTCTTTCAAGGCCTTGCAGGCCTGGGTTCCGGAATAGTCAAATTCGCAGGCCTGGCTGATGATAATAGGACCGGCACCGATGATCAGGATTTTTTTGATATCATTACGCTTTGGCATGGGTCATCACTTTGGCAAACTGGTTGAAAAGATAGGCAGCGTCATGGGGACCTGGAGAGGCTTCCGGATGGTACTGCACGGCAAAAGCCTTGAGCGTGTCATCCTGAATTCCTTCCAGGGAAGCTTCGTTCAGGTTGATGTGGGACAGGGCTGAGGAGTTGTCTTTCAGGCTGTCCAGATCCACGGCGAATCCATGGTTCTGGGAGGTGATTTCCACCTTGCCCGTGGCCATGTTTTTCACCGGCTGGTTGGCTCCCCGGTGTCCGAATTTGATTTTATGGGTCTTTCCACCCATGGCCAGCCCTAAGAGCTGCATGCCCAAGCAGATCCCGAAAACCGGCACCAATCCCAGGAACTGCCGGATGGTGTTCACGGCATAGGTCAAAGGCTCCGGATCTCCCGGACCGTTGGACAGAAAGATCCCGTTAGGCTGGAGGGCCTTTATGACATCGGCAGATGTTTTTGCCGGCACGGTGAGCACCTCGCAGCCAGCATTTTCCAGACACCGGATGATATTGTACTTGATGCCGAAATCCAGGGCTACCACCGAGTGTTTTTTCCCCCGGTGCCGCCAGATAAACGAATTGGAAAGCGTCTCCGTGGGCACGTAATCGGGTTGGTTGTATTTCCAGAAATAGGGCTTTTTCGTGGTCACATACTGCACCAGGTCGCTGCCTGCCATGGACGGATCAGCCGTGCTTTTGCCACCAGAGATTCCGGATTCAGGTCTGAGGTGGAGATCACGGCCCGCATGGCGCCAGATTTTCGGATATGCCGGGTCAGAGCCCGGGTGTCCAGGTCTTCCACGCCCAGGACATGATTTTTGATCAGGTAATCCGCAAGCGTCCCCCGGGATCTGAAATTGGATGGAAAATCCTGGTATTCCTTGACGATGAGCGCCGCCACCTGAATCCGGGCGGATTCCACATCTTCCGGGCTGATCCCGTAATTGCCGATGAGGGGGTAGGTCATGGTCACCATCTGGCCGTAATAGGACGGATCAGTGAGGATTTCTTGGTACCCGGTCATGCTGGTGTTGAACACTGCTTCACCGCCTGCCTCTCCGGGTCCTGTGAAACTTTTGCAGGCAAAGGTTCTGCCGTCTTCCAGGGCTAATATAGCTTTCATTTTTTTGTATACCTGTTGATTGCCTGGTGTTATCATCTAAAAGATCCGAAAGCCGGTTCGGATCGTTGTTATTGGTCAATTGCCCCCTGTTGAAGCTCCCATAAATATCATAAAACACAGCGATTTAGCAAGGCAGTATTGACGAATCTGACACCGGGGGGGCGGAAAAAGATCCCGGGTTTTCAAAGGCGGGCTTTTAGAGGATGTCTTTTCTTATTTTGCAACTCTGCAGGAATGAAGGGATTCAGATCGGAGGCACCGGCCTCTTGCCTGTGCACAGCCAGAGTCCGGTCTACAGTTTTTGGTTGATGGTAACGGCTGGAAATTCGACATCCAGTTTGGCATCGGAGGGAATCAGCCGTTCCTCTCTTTGAAACCTTTCCCTGACAGTGGTGTCATGAATCGTAATATGCCCGGGTAACCCCAGTTTTTCATGCGATGTTATGACCTTTTTTTATTGCATTGATGTCTGGAAAGGCACGACATATCTGAATGCCATACCTGTGTCATTGATTATTAAACCACTTCGGCCAGAAACACGTTGGTTTTTCGAACCTTTTCGGCAAACTGGGACAGTTCCGAATTGACCGGTTTGAGCGAATACACATCCGCTTTTGTCAGCACGCCGGCCCTGTTCCGGCAGCGTAATCCGGATCCGTTTTACCCGTTCTATAGCATCCTTGTGTTCATGCATCTCCGCCAGCTTTAATTCCGCCTGGGTGAGTACATTTTTGCGTCAGCACCATGTCTCAACAATATAGGTCTTGATCTCAAGAGGATTCCCGGCCCATATATTCTTTTTCAAATTTGATCACGGCTTCGCTTATTTCTGATTCCATCCGGCCTTTGGTCTTTTGTTTCATAATGCAATCCCAAGACCTTTGGTCGTTGAAGTTAAATCCATGTGACAGTGGCATTCTTTGTAAAAGATGCCTCACTCGCGTTGAAGTGATATGGGGCGGCCTGTCAAACATCGGCCCGCCTGTCCCAGCGCGCCTTTCCTGACCCATTCCCATTTTTCTTGAAACAGCCGGTCGCTCAGGTAACTGCTGCCGGTCTGGGTGCGGCGGTGAACATATTTTTCAAGATGACCCGGGCCGCCACTGTACATGGCATAGAGCATTCCGGCCAGAAAGCCATCATCCCAATCCCGGTCCGGCTGCCGGTTCATCCACGGCATGGCATACCGGTTGAAATACAGCTCAAGAATCTCGCATCCGGTCATGGCGTTATAGGCTATATCCCATCGGAGTTTTTGCAGGTCGTAAATGCCGCGCCAAACCCGTTCATTGATCTGCATGATACCTACTGAGGTCTGGTTGTAGGACCGCAGGTATGTGATATCATCATTTCCTAAAACAAACTGACGAAAGCAGCTTTCCTGCCAGGCCGTTGTCAGGACCATCCGACGATACATAGTATGGCGGGCTTTGGGAATCCGGGTTTCCCGCAGCCGTTTTTCTGCCTGCAATGTCAAAAGGGATGTGGTTTTTTCAAGAAACCGGGCCGCAGGCCCGCCTTGCAGGATCCATTCCCAGGGGCTGCCCGGCGGGTCATCCTGGGTGTCAGCCCAGGCCTTTGAAACCGTGCCCATCCGTCGCAACTGAGACCAGCCCTGTTTCAGATGAAGCCTTACACCTGTTTCCCGGCCGGATGTTTTTCCAATTCCCAGAGTTTTTATCAGTGCCGGCGAAATGTCCGGATCATAAGTCAAAGGGGGAATGGAGCCTTCTGACAGGAGAGTTGCCAGCTGTTGCAGACCCTGCCGGCTGATATCCAGGCCCAGAAGCGGGCCGAGCCTGTCCAGGGCCACCAGGGTGTCAGCGGCTGAAAAAAAGCCAGATACCCGAGAATGGAGGCAGTTTTGCTTCTTTGAGGTGTTTACGAAACACAGGGGACAATCTCTCCCAGCTCAGAATGAACTGGGTTCTGACAAAATCTTCTCTATCGGGATTCGGGTTGTCCAGTTCTCGGGAAAAAGCATGCCGAAGACGCAGGAGTAAATCCAGCAGAATTTTCCGATCATCATCGTCGAGGGGGCGGAGTGCCAGGGAGGAGATCATTTGGACCATAAATGCGTCCCAGGTTTCCCAGTGGTCAACAAAGGCCTGTTTTTGTTTCTGGGAAAAACCGGCGGAGGGGTTGGGCCGCTTTTTTATAAATGGTTTCAGGAATATCCATCTGCTGTAAAACGAAAGGTGGGTTTTTCGGATTTCAATGGGGCCCGGGCGCAGGCTTTGTATCACTTCGAGTACTTCTTCGGGTTTGTCTTTTGGCAAGATAGCATTCAGGAACATGCCAAGATCTTTTTGAGGAACGCTCAGATCAATGACAATGGGCGCTAAAAGTTCCGGCAGAAGTTTCTGGACCTGCTGCCATATGAAATCCGCTAGTCTGGCCGGCGGCGGGACCGGGTTTCCAGATGGGAAGATACTGTGATAAACTGTAACTGCCAAGTTTCCGGGTCCAGAAGCGGCTGCTGCCGGGCCGTGAGATAGCCGTCAAAGGAAACGGGAAACAGGCAGCGGTGGCCTGGGGAAAATCCGTACCGGACATGAACGAGCAGATCGATGAAAAGGGCTCCGTCTGCTTCACGGAAACAAGGGTCCGACACCATGACGACCTGGCATCCGTCTTTTTTTCCCAGCAGGATGACCTGTTTTTCCGGTCCTGTAAACACGGCGTCGGCTGCCAGTGCATTCATCAGCTCATAGTCCAGAGTCAGGGGCACATCAATGGTTTCAATATCGGCCTGACCGGTCATCGGCAAAAATATTATCAGAAAAATAAAGATACCGGTCATCCGGAAGATACTGTCAGATGGTCTGATGGCAAATATGCCCTGGAAATGGATTCTCCAAAGCGGCAGTGACGGAGTCAGCCAGGGTTTCATCGGTTTGTTCTGTTCCTTGATGTTGGTAAACAAATGTACGGTATCATATCGTGATCACACAAGAAAAAAATGATAATTCAATAGACAATGCATTTTCAGTTGCGCCTGACCTAATCTTTCCTAAGGCTTGATAAATTTTTGCCGGATATTATGTATGGCGGAGACAAATCACGATTCAAGACAGGACAACCCATAACTTTTTGGCGGTGCCATGGATGACAAACCTGATGCCCTGACGATCGACACCGTATTTCCCGGCATTTCCCCTTCCTTGAAATCCCTTTTGATGACCCGGCTGGACCGGCTTTATGACCACCTTGAAAAATCCGGTCAGAAACAGGTCCTGAGCCTTGTCAATCAAGAAGAACTCTTCCGGATATTTCTGTTCAGCGACTTTGTGGCGGACAACCTGGCAAAACAACCAGACTTGCTGCAGGACTTGGCGGAGTCCGGGGACCTGGAACAATTGCGGAACCCGGGATGGTATCAGAATCAGGCCATACAAAAGACGGCAGAAGCGGGTGCAGACCAGGCCAAGGCCGTGCTTAAGGCGTTCAAATGCCGGGAAACTGTCCGCATTGCCTGGCGCGATCTAACCGGGAAAGCCGGTCTGACCGAAACTCTGTCCGATCTGTCGGAACTGGCCGTTGCCTGTGTCAGTCAGGCATTGGATGTGCTTCATGAAAAAGTATGCGCAACCCATGGCACGCCCATGGACCCGTATGGTCACCCACAGAAGATGGTGATTTTGGGCATGGGAAAGCTTGGGGCCAAAGAGCTGAACTTTTCCTCGGACATTGATCTGATCTTTGTGTACCCCAAAGAAGGCAACACCTATCTGGACGGCCAAACCAAGACGTCGAACCTGGATTTTTCACCCGGTTGTGCAAGCAGTTTCTCAAATTTTTTGCATCGGACTGCGGACAGCATTTTATCGGGTGGACACCCGGCTGCGGCCCTTCGGGGCCAGCGGGCCTCTGGTGATGAGTGCGGATGCGTTTGTGGAGTATTTCCAGACCCAGGGCCGGGAATGGGAGCGGTATGCCATGATCAAGGCCGCGCCCGTGGCCGGGGATCTGGCTGCAGGACGTCTATTGCTTCACCATCTCAACGGATTCATTTTCCGCCGGTATTTTGATTACGGCTCGTTTGATTCGTTTAGGGACATGAAGCAGCGCATTGCGTTGCAGGTGAAAAATGCCCGTTTGAAAGACAATATCAAGCTGGGGGCCGGGGGTATCCGGGAGATCGAGTTTTTCGGCCAGCTGTTCCAGCTCATACGGGGCGGGGTGGAACCCGCCCTGCAGGCCCCGGGGATTTTACAGGTTCTGCACCTGCTGGCCGATCACGACTGTATCGATATGAACACCCGGGATGACCTGATCCTGTCCTACCGGTTCCTGCGGATGGTGGAGAATCGGCTTCAGGAATATCAGGATCTGCAAACCCATGATATTCCGGAAATCCGGATCAGCGGGCAATCCTGGCCCTTTCCACGGGGTTTGGCTTCTTTGGCGGGTTCAAGGAAAAACTGGACCAGGTCATGACCTGTGTGCACGGCCATTTTTCCCAGCTTCTGGTGACAGATGCCGATGATGCTAGGGATCCGGCGGCAGGGAACTCAAGGAGATGTGGCTCAACATCAATGATCCCCAATTTTCCCAGGAAGCCATCCAGGTGGCCGGGTTTGAAGATCCCGGCCGGGTCCTGTCGGTGCTCCGTTCCCTGGCCGGCCACCCCAACACGCAGCGCCTGACCCCGGCCGGCCGTAAGAAACTGGCCCGGCTGGTACCGGTCCTGCTCAGAAAAGCGGGCCGGGCCAAAGATAGTGACGACTTGCTGGTCCGGCTGGTGGATCTGATCATCACCATTGAGCGCCGAACCACCTATCTGTCTCTGCTTATCGAGAATACCCGGGCCCTGGACACCCTGATCACCCTGGCGGAAAAAAGTCCCTGGATCATCTCTTTTCTGGCCAGTCATCCTGTGCTGCTGGATGAACTGCTGCATCCGGCCACTCTGTATGCCCTGCCCAAAAACCGGCCCTGGAAAAGGAGATGGCGGTCCGGATGACCAAGATCGATCCCCATGACCTGGAATACCTGCTGGAGGAGCTCAATATTTTCCGCCAGGTTAATACCCTGCGGGTGGCAGCTGCGGATGTGAGCGGAAACTATCCCCTGATGAAGGTCAGCGATCATCTTACCTATATCGCGGAAACCGTTCTGGCCCGGGTTATGCGTATCGCCTGGTACATTGTCTCCACCAGATACGGGGTCCCGCCTGATCTGACGGGCGACGATATCGATCATTGCGGGTTTGCTATCGTGCCTACGGCAAGGTGGGGGGGCTGGAGATGGGGTACAAGTCCGATCTGGACCTGGTGTTTTTATACCAAGGGGAAAATGGCGAAACCACAGGCGGGGAACGGTCCATTGAAACGGTCCGGTTTTATGGCAATCTGGGACAGCGGATCATCCACGCCCTGACCATGCACACGCCGGCCGGTACCCTTTACGGGGCAGACATGCGCCTACGGCCGGGGGGGGATGCCGGCATGATCGTTTCCCATATCGAAGCGTTTGAAGATATATGGACAATCAGGCCTGGACCTGGGAACATCAGGCCCTGATCCGGGCCCGGCCCATCATCGGAGACAGAACCCTAATGGACCGGTTCGAAGATATCCGGCTGAAAGTCTTGTGCCGGCCCCGGCCGGCCGAAGAACTGAAACTGGCGGTCAGAGAGATGCGGGAGCGCATGCGCAGCCAGAAACTCAAATCCGAAACCGGGATGTTCGATCTCAAGCAGGGGTATGGCGGCATCGTGGATATCGAATTTCTGGTACAGTATCTGATCTTGAAGCATGGGGCCGACCATCCGGATGTCACCGTTTGGACCGACAATGTCCGGCTCTTGGAAGGGTTGAGCTGTGAAGGGCTGATCTCCGGTGAGGAAAGCGGCACCATTCAGAAAGCATACATCTCCCTGCGGCAGGTGGTCCACCGGCTGACGCTTCAGGAAAAAGAACCCCTGGTGCCGGACGGCCGGTTCAAGGAACTGACCGAAGCGGTCAGGGGGATTTATGGCCGTCGACTGGGCTTTCCCGGCGCTTTGGACTGATGCGGCAGGCATCCTCTTTCATGAACCGAACCAGCACGTCTCCGGCATCCACGGTATCTCCTGTTTTCACCCGAACCTCGGCGATCATGCCGTCCACAGGAGAGGCCACACCGCTTTCCATTTTCATGGATTCCAGAGTGACCAGGTTTTGGCCCCGGGTGACGCAGTCTCCTGTTTTCACCGGCACATCCACCACCAGGCCGGGCATGGGGCACGGCAGTTCATCAGACGGCAGCACTTCTTTTGCGGCGGGCATGTGCACGATCAGGTCCCATTCTTCGGGGCGGTAGACCTCGTAAAGCCGGTTGAGGCCGCAGAAGGCGATCCAGAAAAAGGAACGGTCGTAGCGCAGCCGGAACCGGTGAACCCGGTCGTCGATGGTCAGCTTGAGGCGGCGGCGGTAGAATTCAAAGTCCGGGGGCACCACGGTCATCTGTTCCTGGTTGACCCAAACCGTCCACTGCTTTCCATCCTCCCCTTTTTCCATCTGTACCTCAAAGATTTCAGATTCAGATCTGACCACATAGTGATGGACACCGGTAATGCCCTGTTCCCCACCGATGAGGGTCACCATGGGTTTGACCGATTCCCGGACCAGGATATCGCGGACATGGTACACCAGGGCCGCGGTTAAAGCGGACAGCTTCAGATGCCGGTCGTCCGGGGAGGACAATGGAAGATGACCGTCAAAATACCGGTCGATGAACCCGGTGTCCAGCCGGCCTTCGGCAAAAGCCGGCTGGCACAGTACGCTGTTGGCAAAATCGATGTTGGTGACCACTCCTTCGATGTGATATCCGTTAAGCGCCTCGATCAGGGCGATGCGGGCAGTTTCCCGGTCTTTTCCGTGGCAGATCACCTTGGCCAGCATGGAATCGTAGTGGACCCCGATCTTGCTGCCGGTATCCACTCCGCTGTCCACCCGCACGCAGTCGCCCCGGGGTTCGGCATACCGGGTGATCATGCCGGCGGCCGGGGTGAATCGCCGGGCCGGATCTTCGGCACAGATCCTGGCTTCCATGGCCCAGCCGGTAAACGTTATCCCGGTTTGGCCGAACGGCAGCGGCTCTCCGGCGGCGATACGCAGCTGAAGTTCCACCAGGTCCAGGCCGGTGACCAGTTCCGTGACCGGATGCTCCACCTGGAGCCGGGTGTTCATCTCCAGAAAAAAGAAATCACCGTCAGGCCCCAGCACAAACTCCACCGTGCCGGCATTGACATACCCGCCTGGCGGGCCAGGCCGCAGGCCGCCTGTCCCATTCGCTGCCGCAGGTCCGGGTCCACTCCGGGAGACGGTGATTCCTCAATGATTTTCTGGTACCGCCGCTGGATGGAGCACTCCCGTTCCCCCAGAAACACGACATTGCCGAAGGCATCCGCCAGCACCTGGATCTCTACGTGCCGGGGCTGTTCGATATACCGCTCCATGAAGATCCGGGTGTCGCCGAATGCCTTGCGGGTTTCCTGGCGGCTGGCAGCCAGGGCGTCTGCCATCTGGTCCGGGGAGGCCACGATGCGCATGCCCTTTCCGCCGCCGCCGGCCGCCGGTTTCAGCAGGACCGGGTATCCGATGTGTTGGGCTTTGGCCAGTGCTTCGTCTGTGTCTTTGAGGTCCCGGCCGTACCCCGGGATGACCGGGACCCCGGCCCTGGCGGCCAGGTCCTTGGAGGCGATCTTGTCACCCATCAAAGCGATGGCTTCGGAGGACGGGCCGATGAATGTCAGCCCTGTCGCCCGGACTGATTCGGCGAACCCGGTGTTTTCAGACAAAAAGCCGTATCCGGGATGAACCGCCCGGCAACCGGTATCCCGGGCCGCGGACAGGATTTTTTCCTGGTTCAGGTAAGATTCCGAAGCCGGGGCCCTGCCGATATGCACAGCCTCATCTGCCAGGTGCCGGTGTAGGCTTCGGGTGTCTGCATCGGAATAGACGGCAACGGTCCGGATGCCCAAGCGTTTGCAGGTGCGGATGATCCGCACGGCAATCTCTCCCCGGTTGGCGATTAAAATGGTATCGAACATGGCGCACCTCACAAAGGGATATTTCCGTGTTTCCGGTCAGGTCCTTTGGCGGTTTTTCCCTCAAGGACCTGAAGGGTTCTTATCAGCGGTGGCGGGTGTCTCTGGGAAAATTACGTCATCGATATAGCCTCTCTGGGCCGCCAGAAACGGATTGGCAAATGTGCGGCGGTACTGGTCCATTTTGTCGTGGAGCACGGCTTCCGGATCAGCGGATGTCTGGATCTCTTTACGGTGAATCAGTTCCACCGCCCCTTTGGGGCCCATCACCGCAATTTCGGCTGTGGGCCAGGCATAGTTCACATCACAGTGGATATGCTTGGAGTTCATCACCAGATAGGCACCGCCGTAAGCCTTGCGCACAATCACCGAAATGCGCGGCACCGTGGCTTCTGTGAATGCGTAGAGCAGTTTGGCGCCGTGGCGGATGATGCCCCCATGCTCCTGGTGCGGGCCGGGCATGAACCCCGGCACATCCACCAGGGCGATCAACGGGATGTTGAAGGCATCGCAGAAACGGACGAACCGCCCGGCCTTGAACGAGGCATCCGTGTCCAGAACCCCGGCCAGAACGGCGGGCTGGTTGGCCACCAGGCCCACGGTTTGGCCCCCATCCGGCCGAATCCGCAAATGATGTTCCGGGCGAAATCCGGCTGAACCTCCATGAACTCGGCCCCGTCCAGGATGCTGTGGATCAGCACGTTCATGTCATAGGCCTGGCTGGGATTTTCCGGCACCAGAAAATCCAGGGCCGGGTCGGTGCGGTCGGTCGGATCCCGCAGGTTCAGAATGGGGGGGTGTGCCGGCTGTTGGAGGGCAGATAGCTGATCAGGCGGCGGATCTCCCGTAAGCAAAGGATATCGTTGGGGGCCGTGAAATGGGCCACCCCGCTCTTTTTCGCATGGATTCCGGCACCGCCCAGGTCTTCGGAGGAGATGTCCTGGTGGGTCACGGTTTTCACCACGTTGGGGCCGGTGACAAACATGTAGGAAGAATCCTGGACCATGAACACGAAATCGGTGATGGACGGGCTGTAGACAGCCCCGCCGGCACAGGGCCCCATGATGCAGGAAATCTGGGGCACCACGCCGCTGGCCCGGACATTGCGGTGGAAAATTTCGCCGTAGGCAGCCAGGGAATCCACCCCTTCCTGAATCCGGGCCCCGCCGGAATCGTTGAGCCCGATGATGGGGCGCCTACCTTCACGGCCATGTCCATGACCTTGCAGATTTTCTGGGAATGGGCTTCTCCCAGAGACCCGCCGATCACGGTGAAATCCTGGCTGAACACGAACACTTCCCGGCCGTCGATGTTACCGTGGCCAGTGATCACCCCGTCTCCCAGATAGGTGCGGTCCTCCCCCAGGGCGCTGCCCCGGCCTGTTTTGAGGACATCGAATTCCTCGAAACTGCCCTTGTCCAGAAGCAGCAGGATCCGTTCTCTGGCCGTGAGCTTGCCCTGGGCGTGCTGGCGGCTGATTTTGTCAGGTCCCCGGCAGCGGTGGATTCGGCTCTTAACCGTTCCAGGGTCTGGATCGTCCGGTTGTACTGTACATCCATGATATCACCTGTTTTCTCATTTTTTGAAATCCGGGGCTCATCACCGGATTTGGGTCCGGACCGGCTGAACAGATCTGTAAAGATCAAAATATGGGTGATCCGGATATTCCCCCCAATTATGACATTGCCCTTCTCAACCATATCTGCGGGGGATTGTCAATGGATATGTGGCGCTGCGGGCACTTTCCAATCCGGCACGGGTCATTGCAGGTGAACGATGGTCATATCCGGCGTGGTATGGCTGATGGTATAGATGGATTTCATTCTGCCGCTTTTTTTGTGTGCTGGCCGGGATCAGGATTCGTGTTTTCGTCCGTTTTCGGAGTCGGCCCGACATGGTTCATATACAGGTAATGAATCCGCAGCAGATGCAGGTCCTCATAGGGGATTTCCCGGTCCAAGGCCTCGAACACCGGTTTCAGGAACTGATGTCCATGGGTGTCAAAGGCCTGGCGCACTTTTTCCTGGACATCGGGTGGCGCCGCGCACCCATCGGTGACATGTCCGGATTCGATCCGGTTTCCGTCCTGGAAATACCGGTACAGATGGTTGGTGACCGTGAGTTGTTTCACATGAAACTGTTCGGCGATATCCATGACAGACATGCCGTTATGATACAGCCTGGCCACCTGAACATGCCGTTTTTCCCCTGTAACGGTTTCCGGGACAACCGGACCCGGGGGCTTTTTTGCCGGCGCATCGGAAATGGCATGGGCGGTGCAGAAAGCTGTGATGAGCGACAGGAAAGCCGGGCCGTATTTTTCCAGCTTGGTTTTACCTACCCCAAAGGTGTTCAGAAAATCCTCCTCCGTTTGTGGAAAAAACGTGGCCAGCTCTGTTAGGGTTTTATCGGGGAACACAGCATAGGGCGGCACACCGGCCTGGTCCGCCAGTTCTTTGCGTTTTTGCCGCAGCAAGTCAAACAGGTCCGGGTGATGGGGATGGGGGGCTGATTCAGCAGTGTCGACACCGGCTGCCGCATTTTCGACCTGGGGAAGCCGGTGCCGGGGATCCAGCCATCCGGCCACGGCCGTTTCCCCCTTCAGCACCCCCAGGCTGCCGGGGTAAGGGTTAGGCCGCCATAGGTCTCTTCCCGCTGGACAAACCCCTTGCTCTGGAGCTGCCGGGACAGGTAGAACCACTGTTTTCTGGACAGATCGGTGCCGATGCCGTAAGTGGACACCAGGTGGTGCCGGAACTGGAAGACCTTTTTGGTTTCGGACCCCCGGAGCACATCGACGATATGGCTGGCCCCGAACCGTTCACCCGTGCGTTTCACACAGGATAGAAATTTTTGGGCTTCGATGGTGAGATCCCGGGCCAGGTCAGCAGGAGCCAGGCAGTTGTCGCACATGCCGCAGTCATCGTGTCTGACGGTCTCACCGAAATAGGCCAGCAGCAGATTTTGCGGCAGTCTTCGGCTTCCGCAACCGCACCATATCCTCCAGATGAGACCAGGCGGCCCGGTTCTGCTGCGCATCCATGCCTGTGACAAGAGATTTCAACCGGGGAATGTCGGCATGGGAAAACAGGAACAGGCATTCCGCTTCCAGTCCGTCCCGTCCGGCCCGGCCGATCTCCTGGTAATAGTTTTCCACACTTTTGGGCAGGTCATAATGGAGCACGAACCGGACATTGGGCTTGTCAATACCCATGCCAAAGGCGATGGTGGCCACCATGATCCGGACATCGTCTCGGATGAATTCGGTCTGGAACCGGTGCCGGTCAGCATCCTCGAGGCCCGCATGATATGGCCGCACGGAAAAGCCTCGATCCGCCAGTTGGGCGGACAGGGTTTCCACCTGTTTTCTGGACAGACAGTAGATGATGCCGGAATCCTGTTGATGGGTGTTTAAAAATCCAGGGTCTGCCGCAAAGCCGCCTCTTTGAACATCACCCGGATCAGCAGGTTCTTCCGGTCAAAGCTGCCGATGAATGCCTTGAACCCGGCATCGGTTGAAAAAACCAGACTGGCCTGGATATCCTTTTGCACCGCAGGCGTTGCCGTGGCCGTGAATGCGGCGCAGACCGCATCGGGAAACCGGGGCCGGATCTGGGCCAGGTGCCGGTATTCGGGGCGGAAATCATGGCCCCAGGCGGAAATGCAGTGGGCTTCGTCAATGGCCAGACATTCCACGGACACGGTTTCGAGCATGTTCAGAATCTGGGGCCGGACCAGGGATTCCGGCGCGATATACAGCAGTTTGACCCGGTTCTGACGGATCAGGGACACATGGTGCCGGTACTGGTCGGCGGTCAGGCTGGAGTTTAGGCACACCGCTGAAATTCCCATCTCCTGCAGTTGGTCTACCTGGTCCTTCATCAGGGAGATCAGGGGAGACACCACAATGGTGAGCCCGTCAAACACCAGGGCCGGCAGCTGGAAACACAACGATTTGCCGCCGCCGGTGGGCAGCACCACCAGGGTGTCCTTTTTTGCCAGAATGTGTTCGATGATCTCTCTTTGCAGGGGCCGGAAATTATCATATCCGAACACTGTTTTCAGAATGTCCATGACATTTGTTCCATAAAACCCGCTATGACGGGAATTCAACTCATTGCTGTGGTATTTTTTTTTCATGTGACTATACGCGGAAAAATTTTTTGATGCAAACGAGCACCCGTTTGGAGCAGACATTTTGGATCGTTTTGACATCACGGCCGCCCTGGTCCGGTTTTTTTATACGGCCATTGGGCCGCACCGGGATTCCGGGTTGATACAGGGATTGAAAAGCCGGTTGAATGAAAAGGAGACACATAAAATCAACCGGCTGAATCCAGAAAATCCCCTGGGATTGATTTTGGGGCCTGAACCGGAAGCATTCCTCCGGATCGGGCCCGTTTAAACAGGGTTGGACAGGGTTTCTGGTTAACGCAGGAAAGCCGCCCGCAGCCCAGCCTTTCTTTTCACGGTCTTGCGTGGCTTGACAAGGGCTGCGGGCCTGTTCATTAAATGACCCCTTGATCCAGCATGGCGTCCACCACTTTGACAAACCCGGCGATGTTGGCTCCGGCCACGTAGTTCCCGGGAAACCCGTATTCTTCGGCCGCTTCCAGACAGGTCTGGTGAATGTTTTTCATGATGGTTTTCAGGCGGTCATCCACCTCCTGCCGGGGCCAGCTCAGCCGCATGCTGTTCTGGGCCATTTCAAGGGCGGACACTGCCACGCCGCCGGCATTGGCTGCCTTGCCAGGGGCAAACAGGATTTTTTCATCCAGGAACAGATCCACAGCCTCCGGTTCACAGGGCATGTCCGCGCCTTCACACACCAAGGTCACCTTGTTTTTCACAAGATGCCGGGCGTCCCTGGCATTGATTTCGTTCTGGGTGGCACAGGGAAACGCGCAGTCAGCCGGAATGTCCCACATGGCTGATGATCCAGGGTGGCATTGTGTTCCACATACACTGCTTCTGAATATTTATTGACATACTCCTTGATCCGTCCCCGCCTGAAATTTTTCAGCCGCATGATATAATCCAGCCGGCCGGCATCAATCCCCTCTTCATCAAAAATATAGCCGGATGAATCCGACATGGTCAGGATTTTTGCCCCTGATTCAATGAGTTTTTCCGCCGCATGCTGGGCCACGTTTCCGGATCCGGAGATCAGACAGGTCTTGCCTTCCAGGGTCTGGTTTCGGGTATCGAGCATCTGGGCTGCAAAATACACCATACCGTATCCGGTGGATTCGGGCCGGATCAGGCTGCCCCCCAATGTCAGGCTCTTCCCGGTGAGAATCCCGGAAAATTCACTGTGAATTTTTTTGTACATCCCGAACAAAAACCCGATTTCTCGGGTTCCCACCCCGATGTCGGCGGTAAGAATGTCTTTGTTGGGACCGATGTGTTGATGCAGTTCCGTCATGAAGCTCTGGCAGAACCGCATCACTTCCCGGTCCGACTTGCCCTTGGGGTCGAAATCCGATCCGCCGCAGGCCCCGCCCATGTTCATGGTGGTAAGCGCGTTCTTGAACACCTGTTCAAAGGCCAAAAATTTCATGATACTCAGCGTGACGGACGGGTGGAATCGAAGTCCCCCCACATAGGGGCCGATGGCACTGTTCATGCCCACCCGGAAGCCCCGGTTGATCTGCACCTGTCCCTGGTCATCCACCCAGGGAACGCTGAACATGAAGACTTTTTCCGGTTCGGTGATCCGTTTGAGCACCGCTTCCTGACGGTACTCCGGATGCCGGTCGATCAGCGGCTTCACCGAGGCCACCACCTTGTCCACCGCCTGGAGGAACTCATGTTCCCCCGGATTTTTTGTCTTGATGAAAGACAGAATATCAGACATATCTCTCTCCTGTATGGTTACGCGTCAATGATCTCCAGGGCTTCTTCCCGGTAGGCATTCATGACGTAAGGGATTTTGGTAATTCTGGCACATTCTTCGGTTAGAGCGAAAAGATCTTTCCGGCTGATATGGGGCACGGCCCAGTTCCGGGAGCCGGCCATGATCTGCTGGAGCCCCACTTTGATCTTGTCCACGGCACTGTAGATACCGATGGCCCCTAAAGGCATGGTGTCGATCTCATTGCCGTAAGTATCCCTGAGCACTTCATAGTTCATGAAGATTTCATCCTTGGTGGTGCCGTATCTGGACACGGTGGAAGGCAGGCCTCCATCTTCGTTTCTGAGCCAGCGTTCCGTGTTTTTGCCCACCATGCCGGGGATCATCAATGCCCGGCCCATGCAGACCGCTTTGCAGTAAGGGCGCCCAGGGCCAGGGCCTTGAATACATGGTCTTCGGACGAAATCCGCCGGCAAAGGCGATGTCCGGCACGGGCAGGCCCCGTTTTTCCAGGCGCTGACACAGTTCATATGCCATGGCATGCAGGTAAATGGAAGGAATCCCCCATTCGGTCATCATGCGCCAAGGGCTCATGCCGGTGCCCCCCGGAGCTCCGTCAATGGTGAGCAGATCGATTTTGGCATCCGATGACCACCTTATGGCCATGGCCAGTTCCCGCATGGGGTAAGCCCCGGTCTTAAGGGTGATCCGTCTGGCACCCAGGCTTCTCAACCGCGCCACCTCTTTCATGAAGCTGTCCTGGTCAATGAATCCCAGCCGGGAGTGACGTTCAAACTGTTTAAGGGGCCCGGCCTTGAACGCTGCCTGATAGGCCGGTATTTCCGGATCCGGGGTGACGATGTATCCCCTTTTTTCAGCTCGATGGCCCGTTTCAGGGAGTTGACCTTGATTTCACCACCAATGCATTTGGCCCCTGCCCCCATTTGAGTTCGATGGTTTCCACGCCCAGTTTGTCAATAACGTATTCGGCCACCCCGTTGCGGGTGTCCTCTACATTCATCTGAACCAGGATATCGCCGTAGCCGTTATGAAACCGCCGGTATTCGGTGATCCGTCGGTCCATCTCAGGCGATCGGGTGACTTTGCCGTGTTTGTTCAGTTCCAGCTGGGGGTCGATGCCGCAGACATTTTCGCCGCACACCAGGGTGATGCCACTGATGGCCGCGCCAATGGCGAAATGTTCCCAGTTTTTCTGGGCAATTTCCGTGCTGCCCAGAGCTCCGGTGAAAATGGGCACCTTCATTTTTACCTTGTCGGTCACCCCGTATTCGGTTTCCGTGTTCACGGCCGGAAAGGTCGCCTTGTCCGGGTCCGGATCCATGCCTTTGGCACCCAAGGCATATCCCATGATGTTCAGGTGGGAATAATCCACGGGATAGTCCTTGTCCGCACCGGCGGTAATGCTGCCGAAGGGTTCGGGATACAGCAGCTCTCTGCCCCGGAACGTGGCATGGAACAGATCGCAGTTGCCTTTGCATCCATCGATGCACCGGCTGCAAATCCCTGATTGCGGGGCAATGTTCCGGGACCGGTTTTTGGTCTGTAGGGCGTCATTGGCATTGGGCCGTTGTAGATTCATGTTTCCTCCTGATTCAATGCAAGTTTGTATTCGATTTTTCGACACTATTGTAAATTTAGATGTTTCAATCCAGTTTGCCTTTCAATAAATCCCCCAGACCGGCAAAAGGATTGGTGGCGCCCCCTTTTTCCGAAGAACGGTCATCCGGCCCTTCTGAATAGGCGTCTGCCACCTGATCCCGGGAATGTACATTATCATGGCAGTAAATGCACAGCAACTCCCAATTGCTGCCGTCCGGCGGATTGTTGTCATGGTTATGGTCCTTGTGGTGGACCGTTAATTCCCGCAGGCGTTTGCCTTCAAATTCACGACCGCAGTGGCCACAGATCCAGGGAAACAGTTTAAGTGCTTTCTCCCGGTAGGTATTTTCCCTCGCCTTCCGGGTTTTGTGAACTTCAGAAAGAATGGAATCAAGTTTTTTATTATCCGTTGAAGCCATGTGTGGGTTTCCTTGTATTTTTATGAGCAAGAATGTGATAAAAATTTTGCAGTTACAATTAACCAAAGGACTGGCCCGTCAGGCAAGCTTGATTTATAGAAAAAAATTATGGATTTGGCAATCACTGATTTGGAGAGACACCTCTGTAATTTTGGCACAACCTGGCAGCGGTCTTGATGTTATGAAACCCTGTCCGTTTTTTTGTTAAAACCAGTTGTTTTATGTATACTGAAAGATCAGCGCAGACATCTCACCGTAGAGGACAAAAATCTATGAAAAAGATGGGAACCTTTGTTTCACAAACGGCCGAATCCGGCTGATCCTGTTTCTGGCTGCAGTAATCCTGTTTGTTTTTTTCAGGACAGGGGCACTGCCTGAAGCGGATAAAACCATTCATGTCATCCCTGTTACCGGTACGGTGGAACCGGGCATGGCGGCTTTCATCAAAAGAAGCGTTGATGAGATTCTGGCTGCCGAGCCGGAAGCTTTGATTGTGTTCCAGCTGGATTCATTTGGCGGCCGGGTGGATGCGGCACTGGATATTGTGGAGACCATATTGGATATTCCCCAGGGGCAGTCCGTCTCTTTTGTGGAAAACGGGCGATCTCTGCCGGGGCCTTGATCGCTCTGGCCGGCAATGTGCTGGTCATGAAGCACAACACCCTGATCGGAGATTGTGCCCCCATTATCCAGACTAGTGAGGGACAAAAGGAGGTGGGAGAAAAACCCAGACGGTTTTGAGAGCCCAGTTCAGGGCCCTGGCCAAAAAAATAATTATCCTGAAGTGCTGGCGGAATCCATGGTCACCAAAAGCATGGAGGTGTATCAATTGACGATGGACGGTGAAACCGTGTACATGGACCAGGTGCAATTCAATGATCTCACGGAAGAGGAAAAATCCCGGATCACACAGAAAAAACTGTGGTGGCGGAAGGTGAACTGCTGACCATGGATGATGTGGAGGCCCATGACCTGGACTTTTCCCGGGCCAGTGTCACGGATCTGGAACAGGCACTGGCCCTTTTGGGGCATGAAAACTATACTCTGAATTTAATGACCGAGACCTGGTCGGAAAAATTTGTCCGGTTTCTCCAGCCGCTGCTGCCAATTTTGATGCTGGTGGGGATAGGAGCCCTTTACACGGAGATCAAGGCCCCGGGATTGGTGTTTTCGGGGTGGTGGGGATTGTGTGCCTGGCCCTGGTGTTTCTGAATCAATACCTGGTGGGGCTGGCCCATTACACGGAACTGCTGCTGCTGCTGATCGGCACCCTGCTCATTGCCGTGGAGGTGCTGGTGCTGCCCGGATTCGGTGTGGCGGGTATTGCCGGTATCCTAGTGCTGTCCGCCGGGCTGGTGCTCTCTTTTCAGGGGTTTGTGGTGCCGGACCCGAAACTGCCGTGGGAGGGGCGGCTGATGATCCGGAACCTGGCCCTGGTGGTAGGGTCCTTTGCCGGAGCCCTGGTCATGTCACTGGCCATGGTCCGGTATGTTTGCCCGGGGTGTCCAAAGTGATCAAGGGCCGTATCTGAATACCACCTAGGGGAAGCCTGGTGGGATCGGATGAGGCCAGCTCTGTTTCTTTGGGACAGACCGGTACCGCAGTCTCGGCATTGCGGCCCTCCGGAAAAGTCAGAATCGGATCCCGGAAAATCGATGCCATCACCCAGGGAGAATTTTTGGATTCAGGGACTCTGGTTCGGGTGGTGTCTCTGGCGCAGAACCATGTGACCGTTATGGCGGTGGAACCGACAGGTTCGGGAAAGGAGCGGCCATGAGTGCCTATGTGCTGCCTGTGGTGCTTCAGCTGTTGGGGCTGGTGGTCATCGTGGTGGAGATTTTCGTGCCGTCGTTCGGTCTTCTGACCGCTCTGGCGGCTGGATTGCTGCTGTATTCCCTGTATTTGGTGTTCACCACCATTTCCGCAAACATGGGATTGGTGTTCGTGGGGGTGGATATGTTTGTCATTCCCGTGATCCTGGCTCTGGCATTCAAGGCCCTGGGTGCCTCTTCCTGGTCCCTTCACAAAACATTGTCCAGAGAGGAAGGCGTGGCATCCCAGTCACCGGATCTGGCTGCCTGGGTCGGGAAAAACGGGGTGGCCATGACCAATCTGAGGCCGTCAGGTACGGTGATGATCGGGGATATCCGGCTGGATGCGGTGACCGATGGAGATTATGTGAGTTCCGGCACGCCGGTGAAGGTGATCCTTGTGTCGGGAAACAGAATGGTGGTAGAAAAAATTGAATAACTATTAAGGAGAGAGTTCCATGGAAATTATGTACATCCTGGTGATTGTTGCCGGTATTATCGCTCTGGCCCTGTTTTATTTTATCTTTTCCTATATTGCTCTATGGATCCAGGCTCTGGTGTCCGGGGCAAAGGTGGGGTTGATCAATATCATTTTCATGCGGTTCAGAAAGGTACCGCCCAAACTGATCGTGGAATCCAAGATCATGGCGGTGAAAGCCGGTATGGAGATCCCCACGGATAGCCTGGAGTCCCATTATCTGGCCGGGGGAACGTGTCCCGGGTGATTCAGGCCCTGATCGCCGCGGACAAGGCCAACATCGACCTGTCTTTCAACCGGGCCGCAGCCATCGATCTGGCCGGCCGGGATGTGCTGGAAGCGGTACAGATGTCGGTGAACCCAAGGTGATTGAAACGCCCATGGTGGCGGCCATGGCCAAGGACGGGATTCAGCTCAAGGCCATTTCCCGGGTAACGGTGCGGGCCAACATCGACCGCCTGGTGGGCGGGGCCGGGGCCGAGACCATTCTGGCCAGGGTGGGGGAAGGGATCGTCACCACCATCGGATCGGCGGAAACCCACAAGAAAGTGCTGGAAAACCCGGACATGATTTCCAAGACGGTTTTGACCAAGGGCCTGGATGCGGGCACGGCATACGAGATTCTGTCCATCGATATCGCGGATGTGGATGTGGGCAAGAACATCGGGGCCGAGCTGGAAACCGACCGGGCCGAAGCGGACAAGAAGATCGCCCAGGCCAAGGCCGAGGAAAAACGAGCCATGGCCTTTGCCCAGGAACAGGAGATGAAGGCCCGGGTCCAGGAGATGCAGGCCAAGGTGGTGGAAGCCGAAGCCCAGGTGCCTCTGGCCATGGCGGAAGCGTTTAGAAGCGGTAATCTGGGCATCATGGATTACTACAAGATGAAAAACGTGGCCGCCGACACCCGGATGCGGGATCAGATCTCCAAGCAAGAAGCCGGTACCGGCCGGGAAGATCAATCTTCATAAATGCTGAGGCAGGAAGCGGCAGGCTTTGGACGGAACCCGGTTTTCCGGAAAGTCTGCCGCTTCACAAGGAGTTGTCATGGATTTTGAAACCCTGATCAATATCATTCTGCTTTTTTCTTTCTGCTCATCACCACGCTTGTCCGAGGGCTGAAGGCCAGGCAGCGGAAGAAAAAGGTGAAAAAACGGAAACAGCCGGCCAAACCATCGCCATTTTCATTTTTTCAGAAAATCAGAGATCAGATACAGGAGTCTTTGCAGGAACTGGAAAGGCAGGCCCGGCTGCAAAGACAGCAAAAGGAAACAGAACCGGAACCATCAGACAGCACCTTCTGGGATGAGCTGTCCGAAGACGGGGATATCCCGCAAGCACGGGAGGTGCCTCCGGCACGGGAAACGGTGAGGGCTCGCACCGACACCCGGGATCAATCCGGAGAAGGAGAACCGGTAGACGCGCCGGTTCAGAAAACGGCACCGGAAATTGAAGTTCAAGACCGGGAAATCAAGACCCCGACTTCTCCCAAGAAGGTGCCGCTGCCCCCCTTCACCCCTATGGCCGCCGGCCCAGCCTGCGGCAGGCCGTGGTCTGGGCCGAGATTATCGGCAAGCCCGTTGCCCTGCGGAAAGAGTCGTCGGATGCCATCACATAAAACCAGGTCAGAGTGTTAAAACCGGTTGCTTGAATATTTAGGATCTGGTACTGTTTGGATATTGGACAAAACGCCTGTAGCGTATTCAAAAAAAGGAGGTCGTTATGTCAATCTGTGTTATTATCCAGAGAAAAGTCGATGATAAGAAAATCGCATCTCAGTTGGCCCCTCTGATTGTCCGCTTGAGGTCCCAGGCAAGTATTCAGCCCGGTTATATCATGGATCAGAGCTTTGCTTCGCTGGATTCAGAAGGCGAATACCTGGTTGTCAGTATCTGGGATGCCATGGATGCCTGGAATCGCTGGAAAACAGTGAACAAAGACAATCCATCCAGAAACAGATCGATACACTGATCGGCGAAGAAACCGTTTACCGTTACTATGAACCGGTGGTAGGCGGCATTATTCCAAAGTTTGAAGCGGTGGTTTGATCATTTTTTCTGGTCGTGTCAAAGCCCGTTGAACTTGGCCTCCCGCCGTTCCAGAAACGAGGCCAGGCCTTCCTGGACATCCCGGGAGGTCATTAACGGCATCAGGTCCGGCAACAGGCGGTCGATGGCGGCCTGATCGCCACGGGCTCTCGCCAGACGGCTGGAACGGAGGGTGGCGGCAACTCCTAAAGGCGCCTGTTTTGAAATGGTGTCCGCGATGGCAAGGGCTTTTTCCAGGCAGGCTTCCGGGGATGTCACCTCCTGGACCAGCCCCAAGCGCCAGGCTTCCTTTGCATTGATCTCGTCACCGGTCAGCAGATACCGCATGGCATTTCCCCAGCCGATTTCCTGGAACAGGCGAACCGTGGCACCCCCCACCGGGTAGATTCCCCGCTTGATTTCAATCTGGCCGAACCGGACTGTGTCCGCTGCCACCCGGATATCGCAGGCCAGCAGCAGCTCTAGCCCGATGGTCAGGCAGATGCCCTGGACCGCCATAACCACGGGTTTGCCCACCTGCAGCCTTGGGTCCAGGCCCAGAGGATCCAACCCCAGCTTTGGCAGTTCGGGAAATTGTCCTCTGGAAAAGCAGTCCGCCCATGCCGGCAGGTCCAAGCCGGCGGTGAAATGATCGCCTTCGGCATACAGCACCCCGCAGCGCAGATCCGGGTTCCGGTGCAGCTCTCCATAGGCCAGACAAAGTTCCCGGTACAGGTCCAGATCAAAGGCGTTGCGTTTTTCAGGCCGGTTCAGTCCCATGCACAGGACATGGCCCCGGGTTTCCATCAGAAGGTTGTCGGATGATTTCCTGTGTCCGGCTGTCAGGGGGGCTATATCCATCTTTGGCTCCTCATGTTTTGACTTTGTATATATTCGCTTCCTGCTGGAAAAGCAAGAGAAAGGGGGCTTTCGATATTGGACCACGGCTTGCGCAGAGAGAAAAAATGGCTATGATATCCAATATACCGAAAATGACGGCATTTTAAAAAATTAGGTTGAACACCCGGGAGGTAACGGATGCCAATTTTTGAATACCAGTGCAACACCTGTTCCCATGAATTTGAAAAACTGGTGTTTGTCGGAGATGAGCCGGACATTGCATGTCCTAAGTGCGACAGCCATGAGGTTACCAAAAAGATGAGCGCGGTCAGTTTCATGGGGCAAGTATTGGAACCTGTGCCGCAAATGCTCCCAAAGACTTTTCGTGAGCCGGCTGAATTTTGGCGGCCGTGCGCCGTTTGAATTTCTCCATAAGAGGCCTGATTTTTTTGTTTTGAGTTTATGCCGGCTGTGTTAGACTCTACTTTATTGTCAAAGACAATTTGTATGATAAAGGCGGAATAATGGCAGACAGTCCGGCACCTGCAATGGAAAAGAAATATCTGTGGAAACGGTTCATCATTCATATCAGCCTGATAGTCGTTCTTTTTCTCATGGGCATATTCATCGGATTTGCCGTGCAGACAGATCGGCTCATCTCTGGACAATACCTGACCACGGCCCGGGCCCATTTTAAAAACATCGTTTTGACCCGCAGGTGGAATGCGGAACATGGCGGAGTGTTTGTGAAAAAAAGCCTGAGAATCTTTCCAACCCCTATCTGGAAAATCCGGACATAACAGCGGAGGACGGGACCGTCTATACCATGAAAAATCCCGCTCTGATGACCCGGGAAATTTCTGAATACGCCCGGGAATCCGGTGATTTCATTTATCATATCACCAGCATCAACCCGCTGAATCCGAACAATACCCCGGATGATTTTGAAAAATCTGCCTGACTGGGTTTGAATCCGGTGAAAAAGAAAACCATTCGCTGATCAGGGATAATGAACAGGCCGTTTTCCGTTATATGGCGCCGCTTTACGTGGAAGACAGCTGCATGGGCTGTCATGGAAAACAAGGGTACCGGATCGGGGATGTCCGGGGCGGTATCAGCGTGACCTATGATGTAAGCGACACGGAAAAGAAAATGGCCAGAAACCATTTTGGCTTCATCGGTCTGGGCGTTGCCGCTTCTCTACTGTTGCTGGGCATTATTTTGTTTTGATCTCCCGTCTGGCCGTCCGCCTTTCAGACGCATACAGTATCATCGAAAAATATCCAACACCGATGAACTGACACAGCTGTATAATCGTCGGTATTTTCATGCCAGGCTGGAAGAGGAGATTGAGCGGGCCAAGCGGTACGACCATCCGGTGAGCCTTTTTCTCATGGATATCGATCATTTCAAATCCGTCAACGATAGGCACGGCCACCAGGCCGGAGATGAGGTACTCAGAGCCATTGGCGGCATCTTGAAGTCCATCACCCGAAGTGTCGATATTGTGGCCCGATACGGCGGCGAAGAGTTTGTGGCGCTTCTACCGGAAACACAAAAGGAAACCGCCCGGGTGACGGCGGAAAATTGCGGGTCGCCATCGAAGTCCATCCGTTCTTGCTACCGGATCAATCCGCGTTTCATGTGACCGCCAGCTTCGGGGTTTCCACTCTGGATATGGCCGACAAACCCACGGCTGCCATGGCAGACCGGATCGTCAAAACGGCGGATGATGCCATGTATCAGGCCAAACAGGCCGGCCGCAACCGGGTGGTGGTGTATTCAGGGCTGTGAGTTTACGATTCGTTTCCAGGATCTTGCGGCCTTATTCCCTTAAGAATCCTGGATTGGGTGGGACCGGTGAAATCCTGAAGCGTGATATCTGTCAGCCCGGCATCCGTCATCATCTTCCGGATTTCCGATTCACTGTAGGACTGCCCGGATTCAGTGCCCAGAAGCATGTTCAAAGAAAACAAGGCCGCAAACTCGGGCCGGTCCCGGGTGTCTCCCAGGATAAAATCATGGATGAGCAGCTGCCCGCCGGGAACCAGTTTTTCAGCAGCATGGGCCACGATGCCTTCGGCCAGGTTCGGTCCTTCGCCGTGGAGGATATGGGATAGCCAGGCGGCATCGAAGTCCTGTTTCAATGGGATGTCATCGGTGGTGTAGTCGCCGGCGACAAACCGGATTCGGTCTGACAGGCCGAACCGTTCGATGGTTTTTTCTGCAAACGGCCGGGTGGTGGAAAGGTCGAACACCACAGCGGTCAGGTGCGGGTTGGCTTTGCAGAAATGGATGGCATAGGTGCCGGGCCCGCCGCCCATATCCAGCAGCCGGGTACACCCGGACAGATCCACGGACCGCGCCACATCCGACGCATGGCCATGGCATTGTTGAACATACCCATTAAAAACGCTTCCCGCCATTCTTCCGAAGAAACCGACGACCGATCCCGGATGGGCCCGCTCCGGGTGACCGCCTCGTCCATGCGGATCCATGAGTCGGCCAGGTGGTGGTGATGCTGGATCATGTACCCGATGTACCGGTCGGAATCTTTTGACAGAAAGTCGGCTGCTGCCTGCGTGTTGGCATAGCCGGCCGGTGTTTTGTTCAAAAGCGCCATGGCGGCCAAGGCATCCAGAAGCATGGAAAGGCCCCGGGAATCCCACCCGGTTTTCCGGACCATCTCCGGGGCGGTCAGGATGTCTTTTCCGATGAGCGTAAAGATATCCAGTTTCACGGCTGCGTGAAGGGTGCAGGTTTCCAGTAATACCCGGACAGCTCCAGCAGAGTTCCGGGATGCCACTCTTTGGTCTGAGTCATGTTCCCTCCTCATTTTTCCTGCCACTGGGGGGGCGCTTTTCAAAAAATGCGCTCACCCCTTCCTTGGCATCCTCTGTGGAGCACAGCCGGGCGAACGCCTCGTTCATATAGGCGAACCGGGCCTCGTAGTGGAGGTCTTCGGATCGGTAGAACGCAGTTTGGCGATACGGACTGCCACCGGGCTTTTCTTGGCCAGCTCGACCGCCCAGCCCAAGGCCTGTTCGTCTAGTTCCTCCCTGGGAGCCAGTTTGTTCACCAGTCCCAAAGACAGGGCTTCCGGGGCCTTGATCAGGTTGCCGTAGAGCAGAAGTTCCAGGGCTCTTTTCCGGCCCACGCACCGGGACACCGGGATGACAGGACCCACACAGTTGAGTCCCACATTGATGGCGGTCAGGCCCATGCGCACGTTGTCCGCAGCCATGACCAGGTCAGCGGCGGCGGCCAGGCCCATGCCGTTGGCGACCGCCACCCCGTGTACCTGGGCGATCACCGGTTTGTTAAGCGTTGAGATTGTGACCAGGGGGTGCTCCATGGTCTCGATCCACGCCTGGTATTCCATGGGGGTTTTTCCGGCCAGTTCATTGACATCAATACCGGCGCAGAACGCCTTGCCGGCCCCCTTTAGAAGGATCACCCGCACCCCGGAGTCCGCATCCAGATCCAAAAGTGCCTGATTCAATTCGGTTGCCATGTTGGTGCTGAAAGTGTTCATCTGTTCGGGGCGGTTCAGCGTGATGGTTCCCACGTGATCGGCCGGGGGTGTCATCAGAATGTCTTGAAATGCCATGGCGGTCTCCTTTTCAAAAGAATATGAAACTTGTTTATTCGAATATGTCCGGCAGCATCATTGATGCCCGATCAAAAAGATACCATAAGTAGCCAGCAGATTGGGTAAAAATGTGATGATTTTTCCTTCCATCTGATGATTTTTCGTGTTGATGGCCGCTTTTTTCAGAATCCGGAACCCGGCCTGACGGGTAAAATTCCTAAAATCCCTGAGGCTTAAGACCCGGATGTTGGGGGTGTCATACCATTCATAGGGCAGTTCTTTTGTGACCGGGGCGCACCCGGTGAACATCAGCTGGACCCGGGTTTTATAATGCCCGAAATTGGGAAAACTCACCACGCAGCGGCCCGCGACCCTCAGCATGGACTGGATCAGGAATACCGGGTCATACACCTGCTGCAGTGTCTGGGAGCAGATGGCAAAGTCAAATGCCTGGTCCGGATAATCCATGATCTCCCTGTTGATATCCCCCTGGAGCACGGAAATGCCTTTTTCAATGCATTTGACCACCTTGGATTCCTTGATTTCAATGCCCCGTTCCGTCACCTGACGGTTCTGCCTGAGCCACAGCAGCAGATCCCCCTCTCCGCAGCCGAGTTCTAAGACTTTAGCGCCCGGCGTGATCCAGGAGGCGATGATCCGTAAATCATACCGGAGCGGATTCATGGGAAACCCTCCTTAGAAACCCCGTCATCAGGTGGTCCAGTTTTTCATTGGGTAGTAAAAAAGCGTCATGGCCCCACTGGGCCTCAATTTCACAAAAGCTGACGTCCAGGTTGTTTTTCTTCATGGCCGTGACCATTTCTTTGGACTGATAGGTGGGATACAGCCAGTCCGAGGTGTAGGAAACCACCAGAAACCGGGCCAGGCATTTTGAAAACGCCTCGACCAGGGAGCCTTTGCCGTGTTCCCGGGCCAGGTCGAAATAATCTGCCGCTTTGGTGATGTAGAGAAACGAATTGGCATCAAACCGCTCAATGAATTTTCTGCCCTGATACTGGAGATAGGATTCCACCTGGAATTCAGCCCCGAATTCGAAACTCAGTGCACTTTTGTTCTGGAGCCTTCGTCCGAACTTCAGTCGCATGGATTCATCGGACAGATAGGTGATATGCCCGATCATTCGGGCGATGGCCAGTCCCATGCCGGGTTTGGGTCCCTCGTAATAATGTCCGTTGCACCAGTTGGGATCAGCCATGATGGACTGTCTGGCCACTTCATTGAACGCGATGGCCAGAGCGGAATGGCGGCAGGTGGTGGCCAGGGCAACGGCCGATGCCACACTGTCCGGATACCGCACGCACCATTCCAGCACCTGCATGCCGCCCACTGATCCGCCCACCACGGACAGCAGCTTTTTGATGCCCAGATGCTCCACCAGGGCTTTCTGGGCCCGGACCATATCCCCGATGGTGATCAGGGGGAAATCCGTGCCATAGGGGATGCCGGTTTCCGGATTGACGGAAGCCGGTCCGGTGGAGCCCATGCAGGACCCTAAGATATTGGAACAGATCACAAAATATCTGTCCGTGTCAATGCCTTTGCCCGGTCCCACCATGATGTCCCACCATCCGGGTTTGGGGTCCTCCGGGGTGTAGTAGCCGGCCACATGGGAATCCCCGGACAGGGCATGGAGGATCAGCACGGCGTTGGTCCGGTCCTGGTTCAAGGTGCCGCAGGTTTCATAGGCCAGGGTGACCGGATGGATTTCAGCTCCGCTTTCCAAAAGGAAAGGGTCAGTTTGCCGGCAAAGGTGAAAACTGTTTTTCCACCGGTCCCACCGTGGTTCCGTTTAGATCGTGATCGATATACTCACTCACGGTCACACCGTTTCAAGGGCTGCTGACAGGTCCCCGCAGATGTCATCGATATGCTCGATGCCCACGGAAAACCGCAGCAGGCAGGGATCGGCCAGCCGGTCTTTCAGTTCCTGGGGAAACGACACATACTGGGAGGAATAAGGGTGGATGATCAACGTCTTGCAGTCGCCCAGGTTGGCCAGGTTCAGGATCAGGGACAGGTGGTCCACCAGCCGGAAACAGGCATCCTGGTCTGCCAGGCCAAAGGTTAGCATGGTGCCGAATCCTTTGCCGGCAAACTGTTTTTGGCCATCTCATGGCAGGGATGGTCGGAAAATCCTACAAAGTTGACCCAGGTCACTTTGGGGTGTTCCCTTAAAAACGTTGCCGCTTGAACGGCGTTGGTCATGTGCCGTTCCATGCGCACCCCCATGGTGGACAAACCCAGCACCGTCAGAAACGAATGAAACGGGGCCGCCGTGGTGCCGAAATTGACATGATGTTCTTTGAACAGGCGGTGGATGAACGCCAAGCGGCCCTTCTGTTTCACAAACGGGGCAAAATCGGAAAATCGGTCCGTGTCCCAGTCAAAGTGCCCGGCATCCACCACCACGCCCCCAACGCTGCCCATGGCCTGAAAAGTACTTGGTGGTGGAGTGCACCACGATATCGGCCCCCAGCTCGATGGGACGGCACAGCCAGGGAGAGGCCAGGGTGTTGTCCACCATCAGGGGAATATGGTTTTCATGGGCCAGATTCGCGATCTGTTTGAGATCCGGGATTTCCATTCCCGGGTTGGTGATGGTTTCCATATAGATGAACCGGGTCTTGTCCGTTATCTGTGCGGCAATGTTATTCAGATTCAGCGGATCAGCAAGGCGCACAGTGATGCCGTATTTTTTGAAGATATTTGTGAACAGGGCATAGGTGGACATGAACAAAGAGGAGGATGCCAAAAATTCATCGCCGGCCCGCAAAAGCGTCATGCAGGCGTTGCTGATGGCCGCCATGCCGGACGCCGTGACCACGGCGGCCCTGCCCGATTCCAGGGAGGCCAGCCGTTCTTCCAGGAACCGGTTGGTGGGATTGGTCAGGCGCATGTAAATATGGTCGGGCCGCTCTCCGGAAAAGGTTCGGCCCAGATCGGCGGCAGTGCTATGAAAATGGGCCGCGGTCTGGAAAATGGGCGGCAGGGTGGCCCCTTCCCAGTCATGGTTTTTGATCCCTTCATGAATGGCACGGGTATCAAAATGAAGCGGTTGGTTCATGGTTCCCCCATCAAAGAGTAAAAAATTAAATATCACCTTGTGGTATTTAATTGTCAAGTTCTAATTGTTACTCTCTGTGCCGCATAAATATCTCCCAGGGTCTTGAATTCGGTCTCCGCCGGGAAACTATGGGCCGTCTCTCCAGCCTGTTTCCCTGATCATCTTTTTTTCGGGCTGTACCGGTTCAAGACCGGGTTCGGGGGACGGGTCGTTAATAGGGACGGTTCCTGGGATTACTCCGTCGATCCGAACGCGTATGCATCTTTCCGGAACTGGGAGGAGGTCAACCGGGAGAATGCGGGAACGGGGCGTTTTTCAGGGAAGTGGAAAACGGATTCATGAAAAGATCTTGATGTCAGGGCGCACACCGTATAAATAGAATCATCGGTCGCATGGTGCGCCCGGTGAATGTAATTTTAACCACACAAGGAGCGAGACCCTATGCCGGTGGTGACATGGAAAAAAGACAACCGAGTCTCTGTGTTGACAATGTGTAACGGACCCAACCGGATGAACCGGGTATTTTCTGAAGAGATGAACGCCTGTTTGGATCAGATCGAGGATGATACCGATGTCCGGGCCGTGGTTCTGACCTCGACCGATGAAAAAAATTTTTCCCAGGGCATTGATGTGGAGTGGATCGGCAGAAAGATCCAGGAAAAGGACCGGGACACGATCAAGGCGTTCATGTATGACATGAACCGGATCTTTAAGCGCCTGCTGCTGTTTCCTGTGCCGGTGATCGCGGCTGTCAACGGCCATGCGTTCGGCAACGGCGCGATTATTTCCTGTGCCTGTGATTTCAGATTCATGAAAAAGGACAAGGGTTTTTTCTGCTTTCCTGAAGTGGATGTGGGGATTCCATTTCTGCCCGGCATGGTGGCGTTTGTGCGCAAGGCGGTGCCGGAACCGATGTTCAACCGGATGATTCTGTCAGGACAGCGGATGACGGCCGAAGCGCTTGAAGCAGAAGGGGTGATCGTCAAGGCCTGTGATGACCAGGATCATCTCATGACCGAAGCCCTGGCCTTTGCAGCGGCATTTGACAAAAACGGGGTATTTTCAGGGAGTTGAAACAGCGGATTCACCAAGGCCTGATTCAGGTCCTGGATGAACAGGACCCGGTGTATATCGAGCCTATCAACCTGTTTGTGCCTGATTGACTTGGCGATTGAAACGGGTGGCTGAACCAGCCATCGGAGCCGGGCAACGGATTTTCAGGTGCGGCCAAAGGTCTCCGGCCGCACCTGAAAATCAACAGATTCAAACGTCAATCTGCCGGGATCATTGGTACTGGGACCGGATATCCTTTTTGCTGATTTTCCCCACCAATTTGCACACATGTCCCGGACAAAATGACGTCCGTCCTTGTCTCTGGCATCAAAATAATTGCCGGTCATGAACGGATGAACGATCAGGTTGCCGGCCGTTTCATGATATTCTCCTTGTGATTGAAGTGAAAAGGATAGAAATCCCAAAAGTCACATTCATATATAATTAAATTCGTCAATTCGTCAAACGGTTCGAACTGGGGCTTTTATGGGGTGTAAAGGACCCCTATGTACCGGACGAAAAGAGGTTCGACTTGACAGTCAGTCCCCGCTGCGATAAATTTTCCGGTACCCAGAAACCAGAAACCCGATACCCGGCACTATGAACCTGCTTTCAATCACCCTTGAAGAACTTACCCGCAAACTTGAAACCGGATACGGCAAAGGGTGGTTTCATGCCCGGGCCTGTATCGGGAAATTTTTGAAAAAGGAAACTCGGGCTTTGGATCGGCCCCTGAATTTGCGGCATCCCCGGCCCTGGCACGCTCCCTTGAGAAAACGGTTTCAGTGAAACCCGGGCAGGTGGTGGACACATTTCAGGAAGGAGATCTGACCAAGTTCATCACCCGGCTTTCCGACGGTCAAAAGATCGAATCGGTCATCGTCCCCATGAACCGTTACAACACCCTGTGCATGTCCACCCAGGTGGGATGCCGCATGGGTTGTACGTTCTGTGAAACCGGGCGCATGGGATTGAAGCGGCACCTGGATGTGCACGAAATCACAGGCCAGTTGTTCAATGCCCGGCATACACTGAAAAAACCGGTGAAAAACATTGTGTTCATGGGCATGGGAGAGCCATTTGACAATTTTGATGCCGTCATGGCCGCTGTCCGGATCATGAATGTACAGCAGGGATTTGACATTGCCCTGAGGCACATTACCATCTCCACGGCTGGCCTGGTACCGGGCATTGAACAGCTGGCTGAACAGAACCTGCCGGGGATCCGTCTGGCCGTCTCCATCAACGCCCCGGACAACGGGACCCGGTTCCGGCTGATGCCGGTGAACCGTGCCTGGCCCCTGGATACCCTCAAAGCCGCGCTGACACAGTTTCCCCTACCTTACAAAGGCACGTTTCTGTTTGAATACATTCTCATTAAAGGAGTGAATGACTCGCCGGTTCATGCTGATCAACTGGCGGCATTCATTCATCCCCTGCCGGTCCGCCTCAATCTGATCCCCTGCAATCCGGTCCCGGGTATTGGCTTTGAAAGCCCTTCCGACGAAGCGATGAACCGGTTTTCCCAGCATCTGGTAGAAAAAGAGGTGTTTGTGATCCGCCGCTGGAGCAAAGGCCGGTCCGTGTCCGCCGGATGCGGCCAGCTGGGCCGTTTCCGATAGCAATCAAAAACCCGCATCATCAGACAGACCGCGGTGACAGATTGATCCGATCCGTTGCCGTGCCGATACAGCCTCGGCCAAACTTCAGGACGGATATCCTCCCGTCAATGAGATAACGAATGCAGGAATAACGTTATTGAAAAATGTGTACCACAGGATTGTTGTGTGGAGATATATTTTACAGAAAGACTTTTGCACTATTAAATAAGACTGTTCGGTAACGTTATAAATAACGTTACCGAACACGTCTTATTTTGCATCTCCACAGACGATTTTATCGTATCCGTTGGGTTATTTTTTTCTAAATATTTGATTTTAAAGAAATTTCATAAAAATATCATAAAGGACGGGCGGATTGACTTGGTTGGCATTGTTTTTGCCATGATTCTGTTCGTTTGGAAGTGCAATAGTTGACGGTGCCATGGGTTTCCATGGCGCCCCGTAAAAAGGGATCCATAAGTCCTTAACGACAGCGTTTTTTCAATCATTTAAGGAGAAGTGCCTTGCATGCCACGATTCAGAAACCGATTAAAGAGATAATCAGCCATATCCGCCCTGATGAAAGCGTATTTGTGGTCGGATGCAACAACTGCGCCTGGAAATGCCATTCCGGCGGTGAAGATGAAACCCGGCGCATGGCGGAACGCCTGGCCGGACGGGGCATCAATGTGGTGGGATATACCGTCCCCGGCCCCCAGGGCATGTCCCTGTGCAAACTGTCCCATACCAGAAAAGTGCTGCAAGAGGATTACGCCGGACAGGTCAGGCAGGCGGATTCGTTTTTGGTCCTGGGATGCGGCCAGGGGGTTCATACCGTGGTCGACGCCACAAACGGTGCCATGGTCCATCCGGGCTGTGATACCATTTTTGGCGGTGAAACCGTATCCGATACAGACATTGAAGAATTCTGTTCTCTTTGCGGGGAATGCGTCATTGAATTCACCGGCGGTCTCTGTCCCATGACGTTGTGTGCCAAGCAGCTGCTCAACGGGCCCTGCGGCGGAGCTGAAAACGGGCGCTGTGAAGTGGATCCGAACCGTCCCTGCGGCTGGATACTCATTTATGAACGGCTGAAAAAAATGGACCGTATGGCACTTTTGGAACCCTATCAACCGCCCAAGAACAATTCCAAATGGAGCCGGCCGAGGACCCTCAAAGTCAGTCCCACTGAAGCGACCTTCTGTTCATCCGGCGAATCGGTCACCGTCAGTAACCAGGATTGACGGCCACGGGGCTGTCCAGAGACAGTTATCCCGGGGGACAGCAACGACACATGAAAAAGTATAACAAACTGACCGGTTTTTTCATCTTAACCCATCAGGACCAGGAACAGACGATAAAAAGGAAACAACAACCATGAAACTGACCACCCTGTTTGACAAAGGGGAATTTGTCATTACCGGCGAAGTCGGTCCCATCAAGGGAGCGATTAATCGGGATAAAAGTATTGAACCGGGCTGTGCCATCGAAGCCCTCCATCTCCAGCAGCACGTCCATGCCGTCAACGTCACCGACAACCAGTCCGCGGTCATGCGGCTGGGATCCCTGGCTGCCAGTGTCCGGCTCAAAACCGCCGGTATCGAACCGGTTTATCAACTCACCTGCCGGGACCGAAACCGGCTGGCGCTTCAGTCGGATCTTCTCACTGCATACTCCCTGGGAATCGACAACGTTCTGCTGCTCACCGGCGACCACATCCAGCTCGGGGACCACAAGGAAGCCAAGCCGGTTTTTGATCTGGATTCAGTACAGCTGATCCGCATGGCAAGGGGGCTGTCTAAAGGATTCGACATCTCCGGCAACAAGCTGGAGCACGGGATTGACATGGCCCTGGGCGCCGTGGTGAATCCCAATTTTGACCCCATTGAGCTTCAACTGATGAAAATGAAAAAAAAATCGATGCCGGTGCCCAGTTTTTCCAGACCCAGGCAGTTTATGACGTGAAACTGTTCGAACGGTTCATGGAAAAAGCACAGACATTCAACATCCCCGTACAGGTGGGCATCGTCATCCTGAAATCACCCCAAATGGGACAGTTCATGAACAAAAACGTATCCGGCATCCATGTTCCGGAAGCCTGGATCGAAGAGATCGGTTCCGTGGCCAAAGAGGACCGGAAGAAAAAAGCCGCTGAAATGGCCGGCCGCTTTCTTGCACAGGTTCAATCCATGGTCCAGGGTGCGCATATCATGCCTTTGGGCTGGACCGATGTCGTTCCCGATCTTCTGACGTACAGCCGACAGACATGACTTTTGCATTTCCTGGTCAGGGAAGCAGCAGTTCAGCGATGTGGCATACGGAGATGTCCCGGCCCTGTTGAGCGGCCCCGCCTTTGAGCTGGAGCACGCATCCCGGGCATTCGGTCACCAGCAGATCGGCGCCCGATGCGGTCACGTCATCCAGTTTCCGGATCAGGATTTCCCGGGACACCGCCGGGAAGGCGGTGGAAAAACTGCCGCCAAACCCGCAGCAGGTTTCTTCCTCTTCCGTCGGGATATACCGGTTCCCGGATTTGTCAATGAGCTCCCGGGGTGCCTGGTGTATATCCATACCCCTGCACAGATGACAGGGGGAATGAAATGCGGTTTTTCGGCCAGGGCCGGGGATCTGGTCGATGCCCACTATATCGTTCATGAACACGGAAAACGGCACCACTTTTTTGCAAAGGCCGCCGCTTTTTCAGGGGCATAGTCTTTGACCAGTTTCGGCACCCCGTGGGCCAGGTGGGAGGCGCAGGATGCGCACAGGGTGACGATATGATCCACCCCGTCGTAATCCCCGCCGTTCACGGCCATGGCATCCAGGTTCTGGAGGGCCACTTCCTGGCGGCTGATGTTTCCCCCATGCTCACGGCCGGCAGACCGCAGCAGGACTGATTCATGGGAAACACCACGTTGATCCGGCTGCGGGCAAATCCTTTCATGGCGGCTTCCAGGTGTTGCGGATACACAAAATCCTGGACACATCCGGAAAACAGGGCAATGGTGAACCGGGGGGTTTTGACCGGCTGGTTCAGAGCCGCAAACCGGTCCCGGAACGGGACTCTGGCAATGGCGGGCAGACGTCGGAAATTGTGGTCCGACGAAAAGATCATGGGCAGGTGACGCAGAAAACCGGTCTCTGACGGCCGGCCGGACCCGCTGCCGGTGGCGGTTTTTGCCGGATCCGACCGGTCCAGGACCGGCTGCTGGGCCAGGTAGGCGGTCCGCAGGAGCCGGTGAAACAGGGTGCGGTTTTTAAGCATTTTCGCCAACATCTGGCTTTGCAAGGGATGCCCGGTTTCATCCTGGATCCGGGCATGGATCTGTTTGATCAGGTGGGGCAAGTCAATACCGCCGGCGCACACCGCCTTGCACGCCCCGCAGTTGGTGCAGTTTTTCACCAAATTTTTCGCATTTTCCAGGCCGTGAAAAAATAGGTGGTGATCAGGCCGATGGCTCCGATATAGATATGGCCCATCTGGTGGCCCCCACCATGCGGTAGACCGGGCACACATTGGCGCAGGCACCGCACCGCACGCACTGGAGTATCTGGGAGAACTCCGGATCGGCCGCGATGTTGCTGCGGCCGTTATCTAGAAACACGATGTGCATCTCCCGTTTTCCGGAGGGCGTGACGGTGCATTCCGAGGGACCTGTGATCCAGGTGACATAAGAGGTGATGGCCTGGCCGGTGGCGTTTTTCGGCAGAATCCGGTTGATTGTCAAGGCATCGGCGATCGTTGGCACCAGCTTGTCGATGCCCACCAGGGCACGTGTACCTTCGGCAGGGTGGTGACCAGCCTGGCATTGCCTTCATTGGTGGCAATGCCGAGGGTGCCGGTGTCGGCCACCGCATAATTGGCACCGGTGATGCCCATGTCCGCTCGAACAAATTTTCCCTCAGCTCTTTTCGGGCCACCTTGACCAGCCGCTCGATCTCAGGGTTCTGGTCCGTGCCCGTGACATCGGTAAACAGGTCCGCTACCTGGAACCGGGACAAATGAATGGCCGGCATCACCATGTGGGACGGGCCTTCTTTTCTGAGCTGCACGATCCATTCCCCGAGATCGGTCTCCGTGACCGCCAGTCCTCTGGTTTCCAGCCACCGGTTCAGGCGGATCTCTTCAGCGGTCATGGATTTGGATTTGACGATTTTCTGGAACCGGTTTTCTGAGCGATCTGTTCAATGATGCGGTTAGCGTCTTCGGCCGTGTCCGCCACATGCACATGGATGCCATGGGCAAGGGCCTTTGCGGTAAATTGCCTTAACAGGGCCGCGTTGTTTCGGATAGCTCCAGCCTTGGCATCCGCCACTTGTTGAACCAAGGCTTTCACATTCATGCCGGCAAAGGCATTTTGTCTCGAGGTGCGGTAGGCCACGGCAAATTTGTCCATGGCCTGGCGCAGAAACCGGTTGTCCAGGGCCGAGTCCAGCCGGTGTTTATAGGATCTGAAACTCTCGGTTTTCGACATGGGCTTATTCCTCTTCCACCAGGATGATATGCAGTTCCAGGGGGCCATGGACACCAATGGCCAGGACCCGCTCGATGTCCGCCGTCCGGCTGGCACCTGTGATAAAGGCGGTATAGGACCCGGTCCGGGCTGTCAGTACCGACAGTTCTTCGGCCATCTCATTCGCTGACGTCCGGATATCCGATACCTTCAGGAGCGCCACATGCACCTCGCACAGCATGGTGGCCAGCCTGACCTCCTCGCTGTGGGAAGCCATGACCAGGGTGCCGGTATCGGCAATGCCGTAATCCGCCCATGTCATGCCCATGTCAATGCCGTCGGGGTAATCCCGCATCCCGTTTTGAAGCAGGTGGATGTTACCGGCGTTGTCACAGGCTTCAGACAGATACCGGAGATCTGCCGTTTCCAGATTCGGGGCCGCCAGGATCCGGGCAGCCGCCTCTTTGGCCCCGGCAGACGTCAGCCGGGGATTTAACATCTGGGATGTCATCGGAATTCTGCCCTGCAGCAGACAAACCGTCCGGTCAAATGCCTCAGTCCGGGATGCCGCCTGATGCACCACCGCGGATACCAGGGACGCTTTTTGTGCAAAGGTTGCCGTCAGATCGGTCATGTCAGAAACACTCCTGTTGTCCTGCATGTTTCCATGAGGGGTTATCCAAAAAATATGCCCGGCAGCCAGGTGACCAGGGAGGGGAACAGGCACAGCAGGCCGATACTGATCAGCTGCAGCAAAACAAAGGGGACGATTCCTCTGTAAATATGCATCATGGTATACTGCGTCGGTGCCACTCCCTTGAAATAGAACAGAGCATACCCGAACGGCGGGGACAGAAATGAGGTCTGGAGATTCACGCACATGAGCAGGGAAAACCACAGAGGATCGAATTCCAGTTCCATGGCAATGGGCAAAAAAATCGGTACTGTGATCAGCAGAATGGCCGCCCAGTCAATGAACATGCCCATGATGAAGACGATGAACATCATGATGAACAAAATGATCCACCGGTTCATACCGGAGCCGATCAGCAGGTCTGCCACCACATCTCCACCGCCCATGCTCAGGAACACCGTGGAAAAAAATTTTCCGCCGATGAACAGCAGCATCACCATGGAGGTGGTTTTCAGGGTGGCATGAGCGCTTTCCTTGATGACCGTCCAGTTCAGCTTTTTGTTGAAAGCCGCCAGGATCAATGCACCCAGGCGCCCAGTCCTGCGGCCTCCGTGGGGGTGGCCACTCCGGCCAGAATCGTTCCCATGACCGCCAGGATCAATGCCAGGGGGGGGAGCAGTGATTTCAGGGTCATGGCCCATTTCTGGGCAGCCGTATATCCAGCGGCTTCTTTTTTTGAAATGGGGGCCCCAAGTTCGGATTGATGTTGCAACGGATAAAAATATAGGCAAAATACAGCCCGGCCAGCAGCAGCCCCGGAAAGATGGCTCCGGCAAACAGATTTCCCACCGAGGTTTCCTTCATACCCGTAAGACCGCCGTAAATCACCATCATGATGGAAGGTGGAATCAGAATGCCCAGTGTCCCGGACGCACAGATAATTCCGGCCGTCATTTCTTTCTGGTAGCCTTTGTTCATCAGCGCCGGGGTGGCCAGCAGGCCCATGGCGACCACGGATGCTCCGATAATGCCGGTGGTGGCTGCAAATACGGTACACACGACCACGACAGCAAGTCCCAGCCCCCCCCTTATGCTGCCTAAAACGACGTACAGGGATTCAAATAAGGCATCTGATACTTTTGACCGGTCCAGCAGCTGGGCCATAAGAATAAACAACGGGATGGCCACCAGCGTATAGTTGTTCATCAGGCCCCAGGTGTTGTTGACAAACATCTCAAAAAGCATGGAAATGGAAAAACCATTGTCTATCAGACCGAACAGCGTAGCAACCGCTGCCAGGGTATAGGCCAGGGGGTGTCCCAGCACAATGGCCAGGATCAGGGTGATAAACATGGCAGCGGTCATGAATTCAAGACTCATGGGTGTACCTTTCTTCCTTGTTGTTTGAGGGAGACGATATCGTTGAGCAGGTTGGCAATCCCCTGGAGAAGCAGGAACATCAGGCACAGTGCCATCAATATTTTCAGCGGCCAGATGGGCGGGGCCCAGGAAGTGGAGTTGACCTCCAGTCCCAGCACGGAGGTATAGGCGAATTTAATGGACCACAGGGTCATGAAAAACATCACCGGCATGAAAAACACCAGGTTGGTAAGAATGCTGAGAATCAACTGGCTCTTTTCAGATGCCAGGGAGGTAAAGATATCCACCCGAACATGTCCTTTGTGGACATCGGTATAGGAAAATCCAAACATGTAATGAAGGCCGTACAAAAATGTGGTGGCTTCAAATCCCCATGTGGTCGGGGCATTGAACAAATACCGCATGATCACCTCATACACCACGATAATCAGCAGCGGATAGATGAGAAAAGAGGTCGCATCCCCCTGCTTCCGGGTGATCATTTCAAGGCTTTTCGCTATTGATTCCAGCATGGTGACATCCTTTTCTGAGAATGAATCAAAAAACGGTCAGGGTTCGGCAGCCCGTGTTATATCGGAATGGTTAAATGACCGGGCTGCCGGACGTTTCAAGGTTTTGTTTTTTTGCTTATTCGTGGATCTGGCCGCTGATGTAGGTGTCATAGGGCCAGGGAGTTGCGCCGCCGCGGGCCTTGCGCCAGTGCATAATCTTCGATCAGCTGGTCCTGGGAATCCAGAATTTTTTTGGCATCCGGAAATCTGGCTTTGACGGAATCCATATACTCTTTGGTGGTTTTACGGAATTCGATCAGGGTTTCTTTGTCCATGTGGACAAATTCCACTTTTTCCTGAAACAGCTCAATGGCTTTGGCGTTCAGGTTGTTGATCCAGTTGTAGCTCCATAGCTGGGTTTCCTTGGCACAGATGTCGATGATCCATCTCAGGTCTTCGGGCAGTTTGTCATAGGCGTCTTTGTTGAAAAACAGGGCGCACTGGATGCCCGGCTGATGGACGCCCGGTTGGATCACGTATTTGGTAATGTCATCGAATCCCATGGGATAGTTGATGGCCGGAGAAGAGAACTCGGCTGCATCGATCACACCGCGTTCCAGGGCCAGGTAGACTTCGCCGCCGGGAAGCGGAGAGACAGAGGCACCCAAATTGTTCATGATGTCCATGAACCAGCCGGGAGTCCGGATTCTCATGCCTTTGAAATCTTCCATTTTGGTGGCCCGTTTGTTGGACGACAGCCCCATTTCCTGGCCGCACTGGCCGCCGGGGAGGGCAAACAGGTTAAACTGACCATACAGGTCCTGCATCATCTCCACACCGCCCCGTTCATACAGCCAGATGTTGTAGAGTTCGGCATCCAGGCCAAAGGGGACAGACGCCAGGGCCACAAACGCTTCGTTTTGCCTTTCCAGTAGCCGGGCCAGTCATGACCCACCTGGGCCGCCCCGGTGCTCACGGCATCAAAGCTCTGCATGGCCGGAACCAGTTCGCCGGCTGAAAATGGCTTGATATCCAGACGTCCGGCTGATGCCAGACGGACACTGTCGGCAAAATGGGAGGCGATATCATAAAACAAAAGTCCTTTGGACCAGGGCATGACCATTTTCCAGCGAATCTTTTCGTCTGAGACGTCAAAGCTCACCCGCTTGGCAATCTTGCTTCTGGGGTCTTCCCCGAATTTTTCGCGTTTGGCATAGGCTGTGCCGCTGATAAAGACAATTGCCAACATAAGGGTAATCACAATGCTCAATGCTTTTTTCATGCGTTCCTCCGTACTTTAAAAAATGGTTTTTCACACGATTGACTTCAGAGAATTCTTGATGGTGGGTTGTTCCTCCTTTCCCGGATCGGCGTCTAAATCAAGGGATCTCCGGCAAGTCCAAATTCACATTTTCTGATCATTCGCACCACTTATTTCTTTGGTAGTACCAATACTAAAATCCATCTGACTTTCTTTGTCAAGAAAAAAATTAAAAATATTTGTTTTTTCTTTTAAAGGCCTGCCATATGAAATGTATCGTCATATAATACAAAGATTTATATTATATTATTTCATGGCTTGGCTTGGATTTTTCGGCTGAAAATAAGGGTAGTACCATAAAATTATGAGTTGACAACTGGGGAAATATACGGAATAGTAATTTGGTATTACCAAAAACTTGAGAGGTGCCGATGATCCAGAAATCCGTCCTTGAGGAGCTACAGAAAATTTTAGGGTCCCCGCATCTGTTGACCCAGAAAGAGGACATGCTCACCTATTCCTATGATGCGGCTGTTTTGGATCCGGTGATGCCTGCGGCCGCGGTGATCCCTGAAACAAAAGATCAGGTGGCCGAAATCATCGCCCTGTGCGCTCAAAACAAGATTCCGATAACGGTCAGGGGATCCGGCACCAACCTGTCCGGCGGTACCATTCCCGAGACGTCGGGCATCGTGATGCTCACCGGCCGGATGAACAAAATCATTGAAATCAATGAAGCGGATATGTATGCCGTGGTGGAGCCTGGGGTGGTAACGGCCACCCTGGCAGCGGAAGTGGAAAAGCGGGGGCTGTTTTATCCGCCGGATCCCGGTTCCATGGCCGTGTCCACTATCGGCGGGAATGTGGCGGAAAATGCCGGGGGCTTGAGAGGGCTCAAATACGGGGTTACCAAGGATTATGTCATGGGCCTTCAGTTTTTTGACAGCCAGGGAAATTATATCAAAACCGGGTCCAGAACCGTGAAATGCGCCACCGGTTATAATATCACCGGACTCATGGTGGGCTCTGAAGGCACCCTGGGGATTCTGGATCAGGTGATTCTCAGGCTCATCCCGGCCCCAAGGGCCAGACAGGCCATGGTGGCGGTGTACGACACCCTGGAACAGGCATCGGAAACCGTATCCGGTATCATATCCGCCCGGATCCTGCCGGCAACCCTGGAGATTTTGGACAATTTTACCATCCGGGCTGTGGAGGATTTTTCCAAAGCAGGACTTCCCAAAGACGCGGCGGCTTTGCTGCTCATCGAAGTGGATGGGCACCCGGCCGTGGTGGCGGAAGAGGCGGGACAGGTCAAGGCCCTGTGTCTCAAAATGGGGGCCAGGACAATTGAACAGGCCAGAGATGACGTCCAGCGGGATAAAATTTGGGCAGCCCGGCGTACGGCCCTTTCCGCCCTGGCTCAGCTCAAACCCACCCTGGTGCTGGAGGATGCCACGGTTCCCAGAAGCCGAATCCCGGACATGGTGCAGGCTCTTCAGAAAATCGGCGAAAAATACCGCATCGATATCGGCACCTTCGGCCATGCCGGAGACGGGAATCTGCATCCCACCATTCTCACGGACCGCAGAAACAAGGAAGAATTCCTTCGGGTGGAACAGGCCATTGAAGAGATCTTTGATACGGCGTTGGCCATGGGCGGGACCCTGTCCGGAGAACATGGCACCGGCATCGCCAAAGCCCCGTTTTTGGAAAAAGAAGCCGGATATTCCTCCATTCTGTTTTCCCGTCGTCTCAGGGCGGCCCTGGATCCGGACAACATTTTAAATCCTGGTAAAATTACCGGAGTCTAATATATAATGGCGGACATGAAAGAACTGGCAAATCTGGTAAAGGAACTGGAAGACCAGCTGGCGACCTGCATTCGATGCGGCATGTGCCAGTCGGTCTGTCCGCTGTTCGAGCAGACACGGAAGGAAGCGGATGTGGCCCGGGGCAAGCTGGCTTTGCTTACAGGCCTCATGGAAAACATGTTCACCGACCGGACGGGGTGAACGAGCGGCTGAACCGGTGCCTGTTGTGCGGGTCCTGTGCGGCCAATTGTCCGTCCGGGGTCAATGTGGTGGAGATATTCATCAAAGCCCGGGCCATCCTTACGGAATACAAGGGGCTGTCCCCGGCCAAAAAATTGATTTTCAGGCAACTGTTGGCCCATCCGGGACGGTTTGATGCTCTGGTGGAATGGGCCGGGCGGTTCCAGGGTCTTTTTACCAGACCCGATGCCAACGCCCAGGGCACCTCCTGCGCCCGTCTGATGTCTCCCTTGTTGTCAAACCGGCATTTTATGCCCCTGAGTACCCCCCCGTTTCGCAAGACCCTGCCGGAAAAAGGGGTCATTACCACGGGTTCCGGCCCCAGGGCCGCCATTTTCATCGGGTGTCTGATCGATAAAATTTTTCCCGGTGTGGCCCATGCCTCCCTAAAGGTGCTCTCCCATCACCGCGTTCCTGTGGTGATTCCTCCCGGCCAGGATGCTGCGGCATCCCGTCTCTGGCATCCGGTGACCGGGACAGCTTTACCCGGCTGGTGGACCACAATTTGGCGCTGTTTGAAAAACACGATATTGATGTTCTGGTGACCGCCTGTGCCACCTGTACCTCCACTATTAAAAAACTATGGCCTTCGGTTTACAAAAATCCGTCCAGGAGTATGCAGAAAAAATTGACGGCCTTGTCGGAAAAAACCATGGATATCAATCAATTTCTGGTGGATCAGGCGGGTATCAAGCCGGTTGAAGCCGGATTGGCAGATGCAGACAAAGAGATCGTGACCTATCATGACCCCTGCCATCTGAAAAAATCCTTGGGCGTGGCGGAGCAACCCCGGCAGGTCATTCGGGCCGCCGGCCATCGGCTGGCAGAGATGACCGGATCAGACAAGTGCTGCGGCATGGGCGGCAGTTTCAATATTTATCATTATGATCTGTCCAGTGCCATCGGCACTCTCAAGGAACACAATATCGAAGCTACCGGCTGTACCACCGTATCCACCGGGTGCCCGGCCTGCATGATGCAGATTTCCGATATGCTGGGAAAAACCGGCTCCTCAATCAAAGTCAGGCATCCCATGGAGCTGTATGCCAACATCCTTGAAAAACAAATCCTTTAAAAATCCATCAACACTGAAAGGAGAGCAACATGGAAATCAAGGAACCTGGGATCACCCGAAAGGATGTACTGATATTGGATGATGATGATTTCTGTAAGGAAAACGTATGCATCGTTACCGGGTGCGGCACGGGTATCGGCCGGGCGGTGACCGTTGCAGCGGCGGTCAACGGCCTGACTGTTGCCGGACTGGATATCAATGCGGAACAGGGGGAAAAAACCGTTGACACGGCCCGGGCCCTGGATGGAACTGATGTGGCTTTCATTCCAACCGATCTGACGGATGACGTCCAGGTGCGGGCGGCGGTGAAAAAGGCGGCCGGTCTGGGACAGATCCGGTATCTGGCCAATATCGCCGGGATCCAGCACATTGATGCTGTGGAAAATTTCCCCATGGAAACCTATGATCTGATGCAGACGCTTATGCTCAGGGCGCCGTTTTTTCTTTCTCAGCTGGTTATTCCCTACATGAAGCAGGCCGGTACCGGGGCCATTGCCAACATGGCCTCGGTCCACGCCCATATCTGCACCAAAAACAAGCCGGTTTACAACATCACCAAATTCGGGCTTCGGGCGCTGAGTCAGTCCATTTCCGCCGAAGGCGAAGGCCGGATCCGTTCCTTCACCATCAGCTCCGGGTTTGTCAAAACCCCGCTGGCCCTTAACCAGGTGGCGGCCCAGGCCGAACAGCGGGGCATCACGCCGGAGCAAGTGGTCACGGATGTAATGATGGGGCTTCCCGGGTCAAGGAAATGATGTCGCCAGCGGAGGTGGCCAATCTGTTTATGTTCGGATTTTCCCGGTTTTCAAAATACCTGGTGGGCGGAGATCTGCTGTTCGACGGCGGCATGGTCCTGACCTATTAGGCATTCATCCGGCATTGGCAGCTTCAGGCGTTGAAGTCCGAAATTAAGCCAGGTATCTGGTTGGATATGATTAAAAATCTCTTGATAAACCATTTGGAATACTGGATAATAAATAGTTCTAATTTATAACAATATAAAGAAAAAACCAGGGTGCAGCAGAGGATTATGACCCTACCCATCAAGCCCATAAAACCCAAGCGTATTTCCGATCAGGTGTTTGATCAAATTCGGGAACTCATATACAGAGGGACACTCAAACCCGGAGAGAAACTGATGACGGAAAGGGAGCTTGCCCAGGCTATGAACGTGTCCCGAACCACCATCAGAGATGCGATCCAGCGCCTGGTTACCATGGGATTGATCACCCAGAAGCAGGGACAGGGTACTTTTGTCAAACCCATGGAGGCGGTTCAGGAAAATCCGTTGGCAAAAGCCATGAAATCCCAGTCCGCCTCCCTGGTGGACCTGCTGGAGGTGCGGCTGGGTCTGGAATGCAATGCGGCCGATCTGGCTGCCCAGCGGGCCGATGCAACCGATATCAAAGCCATGCAGCAGAGTATTGACGAGATGCGGCATGAAGTGAATTCCGGTCGGCTGGGAACAGAAGCCGACACCGGGTTTCACATGGCCATTGCCTACGCCGCCAAAAATCCGCTCCATATCCTGATCATGCGCAATTTTTACGACTATCTGTTCCACGGCATCCGGGAAAATTTATCCAGTCTCTATGAAGACCCTGAAAATATCCAGAAAATTTTGACCCAGCACCGGGCCATCCTGGATGCCATCACCTCCCGGGACCCGGACAAGGCATATACGTCCATGAACACCCATATCTCCTTTGTCAGGGATTTTTTCAAAAACAAAAAATGTAACGGGCTAAGCAGGTGACATCGTACATTTTTACTGCACGACAGAATGATGTCTGCACAGATCTGCAAACCGGGCCAGCAGCCGGCCGGCCTCTGGTGTATCGGTCACCTGCTGTTGTACCTTTGTAGGATCTTTTCTCAGCGCCTCGATCATCGGTGACATGTTGCGGATATACCCGGCCATGATGTCAGAGGTGTATTCCGGGTGAAACTGCACCCCCCAGGCAGCGCGGCCCAGTCGGAAGGCATGGTGGGGGTCATGGGTATTTTTTGCCAGAATCACCGCTCCGGGAGGCAGGGTCAGCACGGTCTGGGAATGGCAGGTGTGGGCCTTGAATACCTGGGGCAATCCATTGAGCAGGGGATCTGACGAGGCATCGGCGGTCAGGGTGATGGATGCGGTACCGATCTCGAGGCTGTCGGGATGAAAATCCACCCTGCCGCCCAAGGCCTTTGCCAGAAGCTGATGCCCGTAGCAAATTCCCAAACCGGTATCCCGGCCATCACCACCGGGGCCAGCCACACCTCCACCCTCAGGCTCCAGTCCAGGTTCTGGGTGACCATGGCATGGGATCCGGCGATCACCACCCCGCTAAAGGTGCCGGGTTCCGGTAGCGCATCGAATGCCGGGGCATTGACCGCCCGGACCTGATTTCATCCGCGCCCAGGCCCTGTCGGATCCAGTCTTCAAAATTCCCGAATGAACGGATGAGGTCGTCAAACGTATCCCCGGTTTTTATAATCAGAATGTCTGCTTGTGTCATGAAGTTATCCGGCCACTTCTTGTAAAATGAGATTTCAACGGCATCCAGGATTCCCAGATGCCGGGTGATGTGAAACCGCACGCCGGGATGCCTGTGCCGGGCTGTTTCAACGGCCCGGGGGATATCTGTCTGCACGTGGCTGCCGGCGGAAATGAAAAACGGGAAGATCACCATCTCATCCACTCCGCTGTCCGCCAGATTCTGGATCACCGTTTCCAGTGACGGGTCGCAGAACTGCAGAAAGGCATGCACCACCTGGTGAATATCATTTAACCCGTCGGTTTTGACTTTGATGTCCAGTTTTTTGCCAGGGCCGCCACCTCTGCGGCAGACGTTTTTTGACGGCTGCCATGCGCCGCCACGATGACTGTTTTCAAATCACACTCCTTTCTGTTGAATGCATTATTTGGGGCACATGCGATATGGGCATTTGCGGCTGGCTGCGCATTTAATTGTCATGGGTGATGGGAAAAAATCCGCTGTCCGTGATGATCTGTCTGGCCGGTCCGCTGTGCAGAAAGGTTAGAAACGCTTTCACGGTTTTTGACATGCGGTCGGGATTGACATACAGCAAAAGGGTCCGTTCCAGGGCCGTTCCGGTGTCATATCCGGTGATCTCAACCGGTTTGACTTCATGATTGAGATACGCGTTGCTGACATAACCGATGGCATACCGGTCCTCAGCCACCGCTGCCAGAACGCCGCTGTTGGAAAACACCCGGGTGTGACCGGAAGCCGTCGAGGCATCATTCAGGATGATCTGTTCCCAGATTCTGCAGGTGCCTGATGCGGTCTGTCTCAATACAATCTGAATAGCTGAATCAGTCCACCCGGCTGATTTCCAGGAGGATATCTGTCCGGAAAAAATATGTTTGAGGTCTGTGACTGATAACTGATCAACGGGACTGGCGGTATTCACAATCGGGACGATTTTGTCCCGGCATACCGGAAACGCTTTTAGACTGATCCCGATATTTTCAGCTTCCTGAACAAGTTCCGTGGACGTGGGAACAGATGAGGCGGCCATATCACAATCATTCTGGATCAGGGCCGCAATCCCGGCCAGGGAACCGGTGGATTCGATAATGATCTGCTTCTGACCCGGGCTTAGATATTCGGATGCCAGTCTTTCCAGCATCGGTGCCATGGTGGTGGACCCTTTGATAACCATTCGTTCCATGGGCGGTGATGTACAACCAAAAAGTGGCATGTAGCAGGCCGCAACCAGCAGCCCGATCAAATATGTGAACCGGAGTGTCATGGCATTTCCTTTCCCGGTCTGATGTGAAAATTGACCGGAAGGTCATTTTTTTTGATGGCATAGACCCAATAGCACAGGGATTTTTAAAAGACAACATTGAAAACGGATGGTTTTTTTATCACATGAGTGCGACCCGCATTCCCACCTGATGAAAATTTAACAAATGACAAACCTGTTCTTATCAAACGCCATATAAAATGACAGACAAAAATAAGGAAACCTGTGTCCCATCAGCAGCATCGGATGTGCATTCAGACGGGTTACCGATAAAAGAGAGAATCGACTGCGTGGATGAAACCCGTTGGGAAAACCGGAAAATGACGGAAATACTTGAACAGTACAGCACGATTTCAGCTTTTTTTTCATGAGTTCATTGTTATTGGGAAAAATGGCCAATTTTATCAGTTATACGGTGATAAAGGCACGGATCATATCCGGGCAACAATGGGATTTGAACATATGTTGCGGAAAAACCGGAGCTGGAACGATCAATGCGGATATCATCCGGCATGCGCAGGTCCCCAATTTTGTTCTGATCAATGATATATACCGACTGCCTTTTGCAGACAGGCAGTTCAGGAAGGTGCTTTGTTCCCATACCATTGAGCATGTGGAACAGCCTGAGTTGTTTTACAAAGAATTATGCCGGGTAGGTGAAAGCGTTACCATTATTCTTCCCCCGCTGTGGGATATTTTTGCCGCGTTCAATTTTCTGGAACATAAATGGATTTTTTTGACGATACGCAAAACGCATCATTCCCTGCCCGGATATCTACCCCTTCCGTTTGCCCACAGGATCCACCAATTTCTTGGTCAGCGGTTCAAGGCCTGAAGACGTTATCTACGTCATTTCTTTCTGTTGAAAAGACTGGCACTGGCAATGCCGGTATGGGATTTTTTGGCCTTTTTTTCAGGTCGGCCGGCTTGTCGGCCCGATCTTCGACCGGGAGCCCCTTTTTGTCACCCGCCGTCAGTTCCAGTATGGCCACACTGACCGTCATCAGGGGCAGGTTCCGTTTTTGCCTTCCCGATCCATGGCCGCCAGACAAGTGATTTCATCGGCTGTAAGGGAACGGTGCCTGTCCAATATGTGAACCATATCTCTGTTAATGATGACACCCGGGTCCATTCGCTGGACAGAGCAGATATCCGCAGAAGCCACTCACTGGTATCCGATCACTGACAGGGTGCTGCCGGGGCGATGATCCGGTGACAGGCAGATGCGGTAAACAGGCTTTTTCCAGGGTTTCCCAGCAAATGTTTATGTTCATGGTCTTTCCTTGACAGTGAATTGTATCACCCTAACATGCTAATTTTACAGGATGATTAGAAATCGAAAAAATATTTGCCTTTCCGGTGGAGAATGTCTGTAAAAAAACAGTCTTCTAACAATACCCTGCTATTTTCTGATGTTGGCCGTTGATGGCCCGTTCAGGTTTTCCCCCGGGGGGGCAAAAGGCATAAAAGAAAGGGAACCGGGCATCCATGAATCCTGTCAAAACGATAAAACATATACGGATTCGATACCTTCTGGGGTTGAGTGCCATCGGCTTGCTGGTGACGGCATCCTTTATCACCATGAACAACGTGATATCAAAACAGCGTGGATTTTCCACGCTGGTCAACCTGGCCGGACACCAGGCAGGACTGGTCAACCGCATTGCCTATTTCAGCAGCTTGATGGTGACCACCGTCGATGAATCCGAATTCAACATGGCACGGGGTCAGCTGGGAAAGACCATCCATAAAATGCGGGATGCCCACCATATTCTGCGCCACGGGGACCGGGGAATGGGTATTCCAAAGGTGACCAATGAACGGCTGAAGACCATTTTTGAAGATCATTCTGTGGGGCTGGATCTTGCGTTGACACGGTTTTGCATCATGCGGGAGATATCTATCTTTCCACCCATGATGTGCTTAATCCGAAATTGTTTTCCTATATCTACCTGACCAGTTACGGCCCTCATGTACTGGAACCCATGCTGGATGCCGCTGTGGATGAATACCAGAAAATCGGCAAAGCCGCCATCCTGAGAATCGAAAGACTGGAGGCCATAATCTGGGGGGCAACCATCCTCATTCTTTTTCTGGAAGCAGGACTGATATTTTATCCTCTGGAACGTCATGTCCGGTCAGCCATTGATTCCCTGCAAACCAGTGTGAAGTCTCTGACCCATATCCGCGAGCGGCTGACAGCGGCCCAGAAATTGGCCCGGGTGGGAGACTGGGAATACCGGTTTTCGGATCGCCGGTTGACCTGGTCGGAACAGACATACGACATCTGTGGTGTGGACAGAAAACAGTTTGAGGTCACTGAGGACAGTGCGATTCAGCTGGTTCATCCGGAAGATCGGCCAGCGGTGAAAACCGCTTTGAAACGAGTGGCGGATCAATTGCAGTCCGCCACCATGGAATACCGGATCATCTGTCCCAACGGGCAGGAACGGATGATATTTCAGCAGGCGGCCGTTCGAAAACATGACGGCAGGCGGGTGCTTTCCGGCACGGTCCAGGATATTACCGACCGGAAAAATCGGAAAATCAGATCAAACAGCTGGCTCTGTACGATGCCCTGACCGGGCTGGTCAACCGCCGTCTGCTGGGTGACCGCCTGGGCCAGGCCATCGCGGCATCCCGGCGAAGCCTGAAGTATGGAGCCGTTCTCATGCTGGACCTGGACAATTTCAAGACATTGAACGATACCTTCGGTCATGACATCGGGGATGCCCTGCTGGTCGAAGTGGCCCGGCGCCTCAATGCCTGCATCCGACAGACCGATACGGCTGCCCGTCTGGGAGGGGATGAATTTGTCGTGCTGCTGGAATGGCTGGATCGCCGTCAAGATACCAGCCTGAAACTGGCCCTGGAGATGGCGGAAAAAATCCGGATTTCTTTGAACCGGCCCTATGTTCTGGGTAACAAGAGTCATCTGTGTCATTCCAGTGCCAGCATTGGGGCGGTTATTTTCAAGGGAGATATCCACACCGCCAGCGAACTTCTCAAACGCGCGGATGTGGCCATGTATGAGGCCAAGGACCTGGGACGGAACCGGGTCTGTATTTTCAGCAAGGAACGGCAGGCCATTGTCAACCGGACCACGGCCATGGCCTATGAACTGAAAAAAGCGCTGGACTCCGATGAATTTTCTCTGTATCTGCAGCCCCAGGTGTTGAAACGGGGCGTATCTGCAGTGCCGAAGCGCTGCTGCGCTGGATGCCGGCCGGCAAACTGTCGGTCTCTCCGGGGGTGTTTATTCCCATTGCCGAAGAAACCGGACTCATTCTGCCGCTGGGTGAATGGGTACTGAAAAACGCCTGTCAGCACCTGGTCAAACTGCTGGAATGCCGGAACCTGCCTTCCGGGTTTGCCCTGGCCGTCAATATCAGTGCCCGCCAGTTTTCTGACGACCAGTTTCTGGAAAAAGTGAAAGAGATCATCTCGAGCAGCGGCATTGATCCCCGGCGGTTGAAATTCGAACTCACCGAAACCTGTCTGCTCCACGATCTGGATACGGGCCGGGCAACCCTTGAATCGTTGCAACAGATGGGGATTCAGATCGAACTGGATGACTTCGGCACGGGGTATTCATCCCTGAACCTGTTGAAAAATCTTCCCATCAATACCCTGAAAATCGATCGGTCCCTGATTCACGGAATTGAAACCGGCTCCCAGGGCAGAACCCTGGTCCGTGCGGCCATTGCCATGGCCAAAGCCATGTCCATGACCGTGATCGCCGAAGGGGTTGAAACAGAGCGCCAGGAATCATTTCTTGTGGAAGAAGGCTGTGACATCATGCAGGGATTCCGTTATGCCCGGCCCATGCCTCTGCCGGAGTTTACGGCCTGTCTGAAAGACAACACCAGGTTCGGATCGGGGGGGGGGGAACCCCGCCTGATTGTCCTGGGAAGCCGGGAATTTTGGATGATGGATGGCAAGGATTCCAAACGATCCCCATGGAAAGATTTTCTGATTCTTTGACAAAAATAACGGACAACAGGATACTCACCTCATGACACTTCTTTCGGTTTTGAAGACAGTGACTTGCCTGGCCAAAGACCGGGTGCCCGGACAGCTGGTCATCCAGATCACCAATCAGTGCAATGCCGCATGCCCCCAGTGCGGCATGCGGAAAACCGCGGATATCCGCCGAACCCGTTTGAAGATGGATGTCATCCGGCAGATCCTGGATGCGGCCGGGGAAAAAGGGGTCCAGGCGGTTTCTTTTACAGGCGGGGAACCCCTGTTGTACCTGGATGAGGTCACTGAATTGATTTCCCATGCCGGCCGGGCCGGCATCCCATACATCCGCACCGGAACCAACGGTTTTCTGTTCTGCGGTAGCCGACAGTCGGGATTCAGGGACCGGATTAAGGCCATGGCTGACAAGCTGGCTGCAACACCTGTGAGAAATTTCTGGATCAGTCTGGATTCCTCAGTGCCAAAGGTGCATGAACAGATGCGGGGACTGCCGGAAGTGGTCCGGGGCATGGCCGTGGCCATTCCCATTTTTCATGATGCCGGCATATTTCCGTCGGTGAATCTGGGCATCAACCGTTTGGTGGGCGGTCCAACGACCCGGGACCTTCATCGGAGAGCCTTTTCCTGCGACACCGCATATCTGGAGGCGTTTTATCAGGTGTTTCATGCCGCGTTTGACCGGTTCTTCCGGCAAGTGAGCAACATGGGATTCACCATTGCCAACACCTGCTATCCCATGAGCATCGGGGCCGCTGATTCGGACAGTGGGCTTCAGGCGGTATATGCAGCAACAGCCGGGGAGGCGGTGGTGCGTTTCACCCGGGAAGAAAAGATGGCCCTGTATCGAGCTCTGGCCGTCAATGTGACCCGACATCGGCCGAATTTGCGCATCTTTACCCCTCTTTGTGCACTGCATACCCTCATTGGGCGGCTCCAGACATTGCCCTCCGCCTCCGGTCGGACGGTGGAAACTGCCGGATGCCGCGGCGGTACAGATTATTTCTTCATCGGTTCCGACGACGGCCACACCTATCCCTGCGGGTATCGGGGCCGTGAAGACCTGGGGCCTTTTCCTGATCTGAACTTGGGCGCTCTAGACCCGGTGCCGGATTGCCGTCAGTGTGACTGGGAATGCTTCAGGGATCCGTCCGAACTGCTTTCTCCCCTGCTGGATATCTTTCATCGCCCAAAAGGGTTATAGGAAGAATCCATCAGGATCCACAGTTTTTTTCCCTCTGGCAGAGAGACCTCCGGTATTATGCGGCCTGCGGGTATTTCAACGGACGGGCAGCACCCGCAGTTTCCCGCCTGGCCCGGTTCTCACCCGGAACGGGCTGACACGGTACCGCTGAATATCTCCCGAAAGCCATGAATTCGTCAGATTTCAGATCAAGGAATCCTCAAATATCAATACGTTTATAGGGAAGAACTGGCTTATCCTTTATTTTTTCATGATCTATTGTGCCGGGCAGGTCATGGCGCTTATTTGATACCGGCGTACATGAATGACTGCACAAACTGGCGTTGAAACAGCAGAAAGGCGAGGAGCAGCGGGGCCACGGACAGCAGGGTGGCAGCCGAAATAACGGACCAGTTTACCCCGGATTCCGGGGCGCCAAAAATGCCCAGGCCCACGGTCAGGGGACGGGTCTCCACGGAATTGGTGACGATCAGAGGCCACAGAAAATTGTTCCAGTGATGGCTGACCGATACCAGGGCGTAGGCCAGGTAGGTGGGACGGGCCAAGGGCACATATACCCGCCACAGGACTCCCAGGATGCCACATCCTTCCAGCCGGGCCGCATTCTCCAGCTCTCTGGGGGTGGATTTAAATGCCTGGCGCAGCAGGAAAATACCAAAGGCACTGGCCATGTATGGCAGGCCGATGCCCATGATTGTATCCACCAGCCGGAAATGGGTCAGGGTGACATAATTTTCCACGATGAGAATTTCCGGGGTGATCATCAGCTGGATCAGAACCAGGGAAAAAACCACCTGCCGGCCCGGAAATTCGAACCGGGCAAAGGTGTAAGCCGCCAGGGTGCACAGTACCAGCTGGCAGGAAAGAATCAGGGTCACCAGGACCACGGTATTGAAGGCATATCGTAAAAAGGGGCCCGGGACAGGGCTTGGACAAAATTTTCCAGGGTCAGGGGGCATTCAGCATGAAATTGACGGCATAGGCCCCGGGATGAAATGCGGCCCAGAAGGCGTATACCAAAGGAGAGATCCAAAGAAGGGCCAGCATCCAGGCCGCCGTGACCTCCAGAGACGTATGAAAAGTGTTCGAAATGCGTGTCATCGGTAATGCACCCGTTTATCAAGGATAAAGAACTGGCCCAGGGCCATGCCTGCCAGCAGCAACAGCAGCACCACGGTCAGGGCGGCGGCATAATGGGTTTCAAAATAGGAAAATGCGGTTTCAAAAATATAATACAGTAGCAGGTTGCTGGCATTGTCCGGCCCTCCTTTGGTAAGGACAAACAGGTGATCCACCAGTTTGAAGGAGTTGAGGACCGCATTAATGAACACAAACAAGGTGGTGGGCATGAGCAGAGGAAACATCACCCGGAAAAATAGGTCCATCGGCCAGCCCCCTCCAGGCGGGCCGCCTCTTTGAGTTCCGGTGGGATGTTTTGCATGGCGGCCAGATAGAAGATCATGAAAAATCCGGCTTCCTTCCAGATGGTCATGACCATGACGGCCGGCAGTACCGTGACTGGATCTCCCAGCCAGTTGCGGCCGGAAAGGCCGACTGCGGCCAGTATCTGGTCGATGAGGCCGATGTCCGGTGTGTAGAAAAACAGCCAGATATTGGCTACGGCGATCATGGGCAGGATGGTGGGGGTGAAGTAGGCCATGCGCACCAGGGAGCGGCCGGGCAGGGCCTGATTAACAAAAAGGGCCATGACAATAGCCAGGGCGATGGACGTGGGAATGGTTCCCAGGGCGAACCACAGGTTGTTGCCCAGCACCTTCCAGAAGACCGGGTCTTCGATCATCATCAGGTAGTTGTCCAGGCCAGTGAACCGGGAGGGCCGGATTGCCGTTCCTTTGGAGAACAGGCTTTTCACCACCGTAGTCACCGTGGGATAATGGGTGAAGGCGATCAGCAAGATGGCCGCCGGCATCAGCAGGAGCCAGGCATGTACGTGGGTTTTCCGGGGGATCTGCATGGGAGCCGCTTTTTTCCTGTTGTTCCGTCCGTGCCGGGGCCGGAATTTATTCCCGGCACGGGACAGGAACGGGTTGGGGTTATCGATAGGGTTTCAGAAGCCGGTCCGCCACTCCCTGAGCTTCTCTGAGGGCCGTTTCCGGTGTCTTGGCGCCGGTCAGGGCAGCCTGGATGGCATCGTCCAGGGATTTTCGGATCCGGCCGGTTTGATAGGTGGACAGTTCGGCCGTGGCATAATCCAGCTGGTCTCTGGCCACGGCAGCATAGGGGAATTCCGAGACATAATTTCGGAGGGCTTCGGTTTCATAGGTCGCCGGGCTGACCCCCATATAGCCGGTTCTGATGGACCATTTGGCCGAATTCTTTGGGCCGGTCATGTACTTGATCAATTGCATGGCGGCCCGGCGCTCTTCGGGGGTGGTCTGCTTGAAGATATAGAAATTACCGCCGCCGGTGGGAGTGCCCCGCCGTTTGCTGGCCGGCAGCATGGCCACGCCGAAGTCAAAAGAGGCGTTGTCTTTCACCGCCGTCAGATTGCCGGTGGAGTGCCACATCATGGCGGTTTTTCCCTCCAGAAAGTTCTGGCGCAGGGTGCCCCATTCAATGGTGCCGGTGGGCATCACCCCGTGGTTGTCCCCCAGAGCTTTCCAGAAGTGCAGGGCTTCGATGACGGCCGGGTGATCAAAGTAGGTGACGTTGCCATCTCCGTTCATCAGCACCTGTCCGTTCTGCATGGCCAGCGCCCCGAACATCCAGTACGGGTAGCCGGTGGACGGGATCATGATCCCCAGCGGTCAGGAGAGGTGAGTTGTTTGCCCATGGCCACCATCTCATCCCAGGTTGTCGGGGGCTGTTCCGGATCCAGACCGGCCTGTTTGAACAGATCCTTGTTGTAGTACATCACAATAGTGGACCGCTGGAACGGAATCCCCCAGGTCTTTCCCGCAGTTTTCCCGTTTTCCATGAGGGTGGGATAAAACGAATTCAACCAGGCTTTTTCCTCGGCAGTTTGGACCACATCATCGAACGCCACGATGGCATCCTGTTCGATCAATTCATAGATATCAATGGAAAACAGCACGGATAATTGGGCTGGCTGGCCGCTTTTCAGAGCTGCCAGAGCCTTGATACGGGCATCATTGTAGTTTCCGGCATAAATGGCGTTGACCTTGATTTCGGGATTTTGTGCCATGAACGCTTCCACCATGCTATCAATCACCTGGGTCAGCGGCCCGCCCACTGCCACGGGATAATACATGGTCAGTTCCGTTTGTTTGGCTACAGCTGTGCCGGCCATAAGCCAGACAGCCAGCAGGAGCCCCATCGCCACTAATCGCAATTTTTGAACCATCGTTTTTTTCTCCTTTACAGTGTTGGTTGGTTCTTCTTTTTCATTAACAATCGTGCCCTGTCGGACACGGCACAGTAAGTAAAAGATCAAAAGGGTTATAAAACATCTTCTGATGATAAACGCTTACCGGTTTTGCCAAATAGATAGACAGCAGCTTTTGGCCAGCTGACATTGACCCGGGCCTCGGGATATGGAAGGCTCATTTTGCCGATTCTGGCAAACAGGACTTGATCATCCAGCAGGAGGCGGACAATGGTTTCCGATCCCAGATAATCGATTGCGACAATTCGGGCCGGCAGGCCAGTGTCTCCGATACAAACATGTTCCGGCCGTACTCCCACGATCCCTTGGTGGCGGCGAAATGTTTCCATCTCCCGGTCCGAGGGGGTCTCCGCCAGTGCGGCGGCGGCCTGCTGGCAGCTCAACCTTAGCAGGTTCATGGGCGGGGACCCCATGAACCGGGCCACAAACGTGGTTTCCGGGTGGTCGTACAAGGAATGGGGCGGACCGGTCTGTTCCACCCGGCCGGAGTTGAGCAGGATTACCTGGTCCGCCATGGTCATGGCCTCCACCTGGTCATGGGTGACATAAATCATGGTCAGTCCGATTTCTTTCTGGAGCCGGTGGATTTCCCCCCGCATCTCTGCCCGGAGTTTGGCGTCCAGATTGGATAGAGGTTCATCCATGAGGCATACCCGCCGGCGGGAAACGATTGCCCTTGCCAGGGCCGCCCGCTGACGCTGCCCGCCGGACAACTGGGATGGCCGCCGATCCAGCAGGTCCTGGAGTCCCACCATGCGGGCGGCCTCTGCCAGCCGTTTCTGCTGCCGGGCTTTGGGTACCCGCCGGACCTTCAATCCGAACAGGATATTCTCCCGGACGTGAGATGGGGAAACAGGGCATAGGATTGGAAAACCATGGATACCCCCCGGCGAGCCGGGTCCTCATGGGTGATCTCCTGAGCCCCGATGCAGATAGTGCCACAAGTGACGGTTTCCAGGCCGGCAATCAGGCGCAGCACTGTTGACTTGCCGCAGCCTGAAGGTCCCAGCAGCACGGTTAGGCTTTTTTCTGGCACCGTGAACGATACCTGGTCCACTGCGGTAATGCCTCCCCAGGTCTTGGTCAGATTTTTGATGTCGATACGGCTCACCGGGTATCTCCGGGGCAGACGATCAACTGGTTGCCGGATTGGTGAATCATGTCGCAAATCGCTGGCGGGGGGGTCCGGTCACAGAACACTTTACTGGCTTCGTGAATATGTCCGCCCCGGACATGGGCACGCCGGTTGAACTTGGAATGATCCAGCACTAGAAACTTTTCCCGGCTGTTTTGCCGGATGATCTGCCGTGCCCGAACTTCTTCTTCATAAAAATCTAGCAGAGTGCCGTCTTCGTCTACCCCGGCCACCCCGTAAATGCCGATATCCACTCTATAGGCCTGGAACAGTTCCACCATGCCCAGGCCGAGAATGTCCCGGTCTTCGTTGCGCAGGCGGCCCCCGGCAACGGTGACCTCAAACCCGGGATTAGAGCAGGCCAGCAGGGCAAGGTTGAGATTGTTGGTAAAGATTCGCAGCTGATCATGATCCAGCAGGGCACTGCAGATGATCTCCGGGGTCGTGCCGATGCTGAAGGCCACGGATACCCCGTTGGGAACATGTTGGGCCACCTCCCGGGCAATGGCTTGTTTTTCGTCGTGCTGAAGCACCTGCCGCCAGGAATAGGCGGTGTTGCCACTCATGTTCACTCGCTGTATCCCGCCCCTGACCCGGCGGGCCATGCCTCGCTCACATAGGCTGTTCAGGTCTCGCCGGATGGTCTGTTCCGCCACATCAAAAATCCGGCCAGATCGGTGACGCCCACAAAATCCTGTAGCAGCAGTCTTTCCATAATCTGGGCCTGGCGTTCGGACAAAGGCGGAATTCTGCTGGAAAATCCACTGGTATGACGGACGGTGTTCATTTGAACTCAAATCCTTTCCATCTGGTTAGATTGCACTATTAAACACACTAAAGTACGGATGTTTGCGTTTTATTTCGTTCAAATGAGTATTGTGTGAAAATTCAAATGAATGCAGCCCGGGCCGGGAAATGGATCGAAGAAAGATTCCGGTGGAGTCTGCTGAAGAATGGCTGTCCGTCTCCGGTCGGGCACAGGAAAAAAATGGAAAAAGAGCTCCCGGAGGACATTGCGTTAACACCTTTTTAAAAAAACCTAATCAAACCCAAATATCAGGGCGTTAGTTTTAACAAATAGCGTTAAATAATTAACTAAAATGGATATAAACTGAATTGCAGGAGCGGAGTGAGACATGGTCTTTGTTCATGATATTCCAGGAAGGCTTCGCGTAAAGATCGAATATCTGAAAAATCATCCGGAACGGCTGGAAGAGATTCGGACCCTGCTGAATGTGGCGGGCGTATCCAGTGTGCGGAGCAATGTGCTCACCGGCAGTACCGTGGTGGCATATGATTCCGGTATCATCACCTCAGGAGCGTTGCTGGATATCCTCAAATCTAATGGGTATGCCATTGATTTGGAGAACAGTGCCGTCAACCGGAAGCTACGTCAGGCCCATGAGGAACTGGCCATGAAAGTCAGCAAAGCTGCGGTCTCCTGGCTGGCGGGACGGGTTCTTGAGGCCAACGGCCTGTCCATGGTGGCCAGGCTGATCTAATCGTTGCCGGCGGCCTTTTTTTCATCAGCCTTTTGATCCGTCCTTTAATCCGGTTCTGGTCCCGTCTTCGATGCCATGGCCCAGGGCCATCTGGCAGATATCCACAGCCTGATCATAGGCCCGGACTTCTTCCAGCATGATGGACAGCATTCTGAACACCGGAACAATATTGTCCTCTTGTTTCATGGTGTCAAACACGGCCTGCTTCAGGGAATCAAACTCGGCGACATACTGAGAGGATAATGTCATGGCAGTGTTGAGATCATCTTTACTGATCCGGCGATTTCGGTAGGCGGTTTCGATCAGCCGAGTATACAGTCGGTGTCTTTCTTCAGGCTCGGTCAGCGTGTCCAGGGAAAGGGCTTCCTGTTGCAGCGACATCGAATCCGGCTCAGCGTGATGATCTGATTCCTCAATTCGATCCTCGCTGTCTTCCTTCACAGCCGTTTCTGAGACGTCGGTTTCTGTCGCACCGGTATCCGTTGTTTCGATATCTGACGGACTGGTATCTGGCTCATCAGCAACCGATTCACCGGTATCTGACTTGCACTTGCAGGCCTCTGGCCCTGTGTTCGGGAGGATCTGCAGGGATCTGCCTTTGTTGAAAAAATAATGTGCCATGCTCAGCATGGAAACCGTTATCCAGTACATAAATTAAATCCTCCTTTGTAGTCCGACCAAGAATCTTGTCAATACGTCATCGCTGTGGGGCACGGCTCAAGCTGTCATCCCGAGATAGCTTGAAAACAGAACCATTGCATAAATGCTTAGAAGCATGATGCTGAATGTTTTTTTAAACACGCTGCCGGACAGGTGCATTCCAAGTCCGAAAATGATTAGGGTGGAAATCATGGCCGGAAACAGGATCCTGGAAAAGTGTTCCGGCCCAGCCAGCCCGTCGCGGGTCAGGCTGGCAGCCAAACCCGTCACAAATAGCACATTCAGAATATTTGCACCGATAATATTGCCTATGGCAAGTTCGCCATGGCCTTTTTTAACCGCTTTCAAAGAAGTCACCAGTTCCGGCAGTGATGTGCCAAAGGCCACCATTGTCGCACTGATGACAGCCTGGGGCAGATTCATCCGAACCGCTGAGATCTGGACAGCCGGAATCAGACAATGGGATGCGGCAACCACCAGACCGCATCCAAACATGAGTCTGAACACCACTATACCGGTAGAGGTATGTTTTGACACGGGATCCGATTTTCCAATGGCTGCTTTTAGATCGTTTTTGACCAGTGAAGTGCCTCCCACAGGTAGCAAAAAAGAAGCATCAGAAAGACGATACCCATACGGCGGGGTAACAGCACACGGGTTTCAAACATATGATCCAGTGTAAGAAAAGGGATACACGACACCACCAGCAGAAATCCCGCTGCAAACTGAAACCATCCCTGCCGTTTGATACTGTGGCTGTCCGTGGCGATGGGGGAAAACAGGGTGACCAGGCCCATGATCAGGCCGGTGTTACAGATGATGGAGCCCACGGCATTACCCAGTGCCAGTTCCGGATGGCCGCTCACTGCGGCGAAGATTGACACCACGGCTTCGGGGATGGTGGTGCCGATGCTGATGACAAACAGGCCTACCAGAAGTTGTGATATTCGGAAACGACCGGAAAATGAAACCGCTTCATCCACCAGGATATCAGCCCCTTTGCTCAGACAGCAGATCAGGATCAGGATCATCAGAAACAATACCGGTCCGGGGAAGGATTCCATCCACGTGATCAAATGCATACCCCCTCCCCGTTAATCGCAGAATTGACGGATATCGGTGTCCGCATGGACCCATACCGGATCATTCACGTCTGTCAGACCACTTTCCGGAGAAGGGGTGGCCGGATGCCTGGAGATATTCATTCGGTTATTTTCCGGTAGTTCTCTGTCAGGCTCGCCAGTTTCTCTGGCTGCTTTGGTCACTTCATTGATCAGCAGCGGTGCAATGGCACCGGCAGCGATCACCAGTCCGTCCAGAAGGCGGATGCGAGATAGCCCTAGCAGGGACCGCAGTGGCGGAAATGCCAGGGTAAAAGCCTGAGCAGCCAGAGAACACCCGATGGCCCAATTCAGCGGTCTGTTGGGAATCAGTTTTTTTCGGGTGAACAGGCCCGCGGTTTCCGACCTGCAGGTGAGGGAGTGTAGCAGCTGGCCCACGGCAAGGGATTGAAATGCCAGGCCCCCGGCCATTGCCGGGGAGCCGTACCGGGCCAGGCCGTACACCAGACTCCCCAAGGCTCCGCCGGTAATGATGGTGGATTCCCGCAGCATAGCGCTGAAATCCTGGGGGCTGAACAGGGGATCATTTCCGTTCCTGGGGACCATCTCCATGACATCTCCTTCCGGTTTTTCCAGAGACAGAGCTAGTCCTGGCAGGATATCGGAAATCATATTGATCCACAGCAGCTGCATCACGTTCAACGGAGATCCCAGACCCAGGGCAATGGCAGAGGCCATAAGCTGAATTTCACTAATATTGGTGGACAGCGAATAATGGACCGATTTTCGGATGTTCTGGTAGATGCTCCGGCCGTCCGCTAGTGATGTGGACAACAGCGCCAGGCTGTCTTTGGTCAGCACCACATCCGCCACATCCCGGGCCAGGTCAGTACCGGAACCTCCCATGGCAATGCCGATGTCCGCCGCTTTAAGTGCCGGCCCGTCATTGATGCCATCTCCGGTCATGGCCACGGTCTGTCCGGCGGCCTGAATGGCTTTGACGATTTTCAGCTTTTGGGACGGGGTCACCCTAGCATACACATGTATGGTGCCGGCTTTTTTGATCAGGGCTTCATCGTCCAGGGCTGCCAGTTCCTTGGCATCCATGATTTCCAGGGGCTCTCCCCGGGACAGGTCCAGTTGTTCCGCCACGGCCCGGGCGTGAGGGGCTGGTCCCCAGTGATCATCACTGTCCGGATCCCAGCCGGTGAAATTGGGCAATCAGGGATTTGATGCCGTTTCTAGGGGGATCGGCCAGGCCGATGAGACCCAGCCATGTCAGGCCGGTTTCGAAGTCCTGTGCCTGTGATTCGGTATTGGTCTTGACGATGCGGCAGGCAAACCCCAGAACCCTGAGGGCATTGCCTGCCATGGCTCCGTTGGCGGCCTCGATGCGGGACCGGGCTTCGGAGGATAGAGGGACCGTCTGGCCGTCCGTCATTCGGTAGGTGCATCGGGACAGAATTTCCAGTGGACTTCCCTTGACCAGTAATAATCGTTCCCCTTCAAGAGCGGTACGGTGCAGGGTGCTCATGAATAGCTGTTTTTCAGACCGATGGCTGATCCGGATCAAAGGCGCTGATTTCCGGAGGGTCTTAACGTCAATCCCGGCCATGTCCACCAGTTCTGTCAATGCGCTTTCCGTGGCAGATCCGGAAATATCCAGCCGCCCGTCCGGACACCGGCCGTTGATTCGGGTTTCACAGCACAACGCGCAGACCTGATACAGTTTTTCCAGTTCGGGCATGTCTGCGGGCATGTCGTCCTCTCCAATCCGTATCAATCGGTCTTCGGTTACGGAAATCCATGAGTCATCAGTGTAAATGGAGACGGCTTTCATCTGGTTGAGGGTGATGGTGCCGGTCTTGTCCAGGCAGATAGTCTGGATGGCTCCCAGGGTTTCTGCTGCGGGCAGCCGCCGCACCAGAACATCATTTTTTCATGCGGCTGATGCCCAGGGCAAAGTTGACCGTGGCAATGGACGGCAGACCTTCTGGCACGGCTGCCGCCGCCAGAGAGATGGACATCCGCAGCATGTTGAGCATCCCGAATCCCATGACCATGCCCATGGCAAACACTCCCCCGCACACGGCCAGGCATCCGTAAATGAGCTGATCCCCGATGGTATCCAGCTGGCGTTCAATGGGGGACGGCATGGACCGGGTGTCATTGAGCAAGATTTTGAGCTGTCCGATTTCCGTTCGGCTGCCCGTTGCCACCACCACGGCCAGGCCTTGGCCCCCGGTGATGCAGGTCCCCATGTAGGCCATATTTTTCCGGTCACCGATGGGGAGCTCCGCCGGATATAAAGGCTCCGCCTGTTTTTGCACGGGTAGGCTTTCGCCGGTAAGCAGGGATTCATCAATGGTCAGCCGGGAAGCCTGAATGATCCGGCTGTCCGCCGGAACAAAAGCCCCGGGTTTGAGGACCAGAAGATCTCCGGGCACCACGGCTTCAGCTGGAACAAACAGTGACCGACCGTCTCGGATCACTTCAGCCATATGTTGGACCAGGTCGTTCAATGCATCGATGTTTTTTTCGGCCCGGTGTTCGGTCACATATCCGATGGCCGCATTGGCTATCACCACCCCGGCCACTATGGCTGCGTCCAGTACCCCGCCCATGACAATGGAGATGCCTGCCACCGCTCCCAGAAGGTAAACCGGCAGGGAATTCATCTGATCCAGAAAAATCTGGATACCGGAACGGGACCGGGTTTTGGGAAGTGAATTGTCACCATAATTCGCCATCAGGGAGGGAATGCGGTCCCGGCTAAGACCCTGGTGGATATCCGTCTCCAGCCGGCGGGTGGTCTCTGCCACAGATCGGGTGTGCCAGATGATATCTACCGTTTCAGACCGGACTCTCCGGCTTATTGTCTGAACGGAATGGACGAACCGTCGGGTCCGGGAGTTTTTCTGATCCCCATTCAAGGGGGAGGGGCCAGAATTCAAATTAGAGGTTTCAGCCGGGCCGGATCGGCGTTTATTTCCGGTTTTTTTAATGGCCGTTTCCAGGGTTTCCATCAGCCTATCCGGTGGCAGACAAGGGTCGTAAAATACCAGTATTCTCCCGGTGAGGGTGCTGACGGTATAGCCGGTGATGCCCGCTGTTTGAGCCAGCTGTTGTTCCAGCCGGTGTTTGAAAGCCGGGGCGCGTCTGAGACCGGAGACGGCAAACCGGGCTCTGCCGTTCACCCGGGTGTGAACAGGTGTCAGAATGGACATGGCAGCGGATCCTTTCCCGGCTTAGGTGGGTATGTCAACAGGTCAGTGGGCATCGGCATCTCCCTGGTCAATCGGTGGTCCCCCGTCACTGCCGGTGCCCCACCATTCCCGGTTGTAAATGGTGGAGGCAAACCACAGGGCGGTGAACCAGGAGGGCAGCACCAGGCGGCCTTGGATAATCTCATTCATGGCATGTCCGATCAAGACGAGAAACACGGATCCGGACAGATTCAGGCTGTCTCCGGTCAGGCGGCGGATACCAGTATCGATCCTTTTCACCTGTCTGCGGGTATGCCGGGTCACCAGAGCTGGGGATGCGGCATCGGGAGGAATCAAGTGAAACAGGTTTCCGGACGCCCGGCCTCGGCAAGGGCATCAGGGGTCAGGTGAGCTCCCTGCAAAAGAATACTGCCGGTGAGCGGATTGGCCTGAATTCGTTCACACGCCAGGGCCTGAGACAGGTGTTCCTTGATCTGCCCGACCAAAGACATTGACAGGGTCGGAAGAATCCGGATCCGGACACGGCCCGGCATGCAGTGGGTCACGCGGGCGACAGGTAGTGGGTCCATGGCAGCCTGGGGCATGGGTTATTCTTTGGCCGCCGGGTCACCGCTGACCTCGGCCTTGGCTTCGGCAGTGATATCTTCCAGTGATTCTCTGGCTTCGGCAAGGGTGACCTTTGCCCCTTCATAAGCAATCAGGGCACCTTTGATGACGGATTTGATCAACGGTTTGGTGATGGTGCCGATGACGGGGATTACAACCGGGGCTAGAAGCACTACCCCGGCGCCGATGGCCAGATTTCCTGCGGTCAGTCCTTTGGGCAAAAATTTCATGATAACGTCTCCTTGAAAAAATAAAAATAAAAACTGCATTATCATGTCTCATAAATCCAAACGATAATGCAGCGGTCGAAGTGGTTAAAAATGTCACCATATCTCACTTTGGATCGATGCTCCCCATGTAAAATGAAATTTTTATTCTTGTCAAGAAAAAATAAGAAATTAGTTAGAATTACGTTAAAAAAAAGATGGTTATGTCAAACTAAACAAAGAAAAAGCAGTCGCGTTTTTATTTCATTTGAACATCTATTGAAAAATTTTTCGTCGAATAATCGCGAAAGTCAATAGATATTTCGCGCTATATGCCTGCGAAACAACGTTTTTCTGATTATAGATTCAAATGAACATTTCAACAGGGCAATGCCGGAATTTTGATTTGCATGAAGGACATTCTGGTGTCTATCTAACAAAACCTTAACCCTGTCATCACATTGATTGAATATTGTCTGTCTATGGTGGATCAGTCACAAGAGGCACTGAAGCATTTTAAAACCAAAGCAATAATCACACAAACACTCAAAAGGAGTAATCAATGAAACTGCGCAGATTGATGCGATCAGCCGGACTGATGACGGCTGCTATGTTATTGTTGGTCAGCCAGGCATATGCTGTGGTTGAAATTCAGTTCTGGCATGCCATGGGCGGGGTCCTGGGGGAGCATACCGAAAAAAATTGCCAATGATTTCAATGCTACTCAAACCGAATTCAAGGTGATACCGGTGTACAAAGGCAACTATACCGAGACCATGACCGCAGCCATCGCAGCCTTCCGGGCCGGGCAGCAACCCCATATCGTCCAGGTGTTTGAGGTGGGTACCGCCACCATGATGGCGGCCAAAGGGGCGGTGTATCCCATTGAGGATGTGATGACCGATCACGGACTCACCCTGGACAAAGAGGCGTTTCTGCCGGCGGTGATCTCCTATTACCAGACCCCGGAAGGAAAACTGCTGTCCATGCCCTTCAACTCTTCCACCCCGGTGATGTGGTATAACAAGGATGCCTTTGCCAAGGCCGGCATCACCCAGGTGCCTGAAACCTGGGATCAAGTGGAAACAGCAGCGGAAAAACTGGTGGCCGCCGGTTATGAAAGCGGTTTTTCCTTTGGCTGGCAATCCTGGGTGATGATCGAAAACTTCAGTGCCTGGCACAATCTTCCCATGGGGACCCGGGAAAACGGATTTGCTGGCCTGGACACCCGGTTCACCTTTAACAATCCCGGGGTGATCAATATGCTAGACCGCATTGCCGGATGGCATCAGGACAAGCTCTTTCAGTACGGGGGACGTCGGGGAGACAGCCTGCCTATGTTCATCAATGAGAAATGTGCCATGTGGTTGAATTCATCCGCTTATTACGGTGGCATCAAAAAACAGGCCCAGTTCGCATTCGGTCAGGCCATGCTGCCATATGATCCGAAACTGATCGATTCTCCTCAGAATTCCATCATCGGCGGCGCCACCCTGTGGACCCTTAAAGGACGTGACAAAAAAGACTACAAAGGCGTGGCCATGTTCATGAATTACCTGGCTTCTCCGGAGGTCCAGGCCTGGTGGCACCAGGAAACCGGGTACGTGCCTATCACCAAGGCGGCCTGGAAACTGTCCGAGAAACAGGGTTTTTATAAAGACAATCCCGGCACTGACACCGCCATTCAACAGTTGAACCTTAACACCCCCGTTCCCAATTCCAGAGGGGTACGGTTCGGTAATTTTGTCCAGATTCGGGACATCATCAATGATGAACTGGAAGCCATCTGGAACGGCAGTAAAACTGCAGCAGACGCCATGGATGATGCTGTGGAAAAAGGAAACAGCCTGCTGGAAAAATTTGAAAATGCCAACATATAATTAGGTTAAGGATTCCGGTACAGGAAACGACTGTTTCCTGTACCGGATGCGGCAGGTTTCCATGATCAAGCGGGTCCATTTTTCTCGTTCAGCGCTTCCCTATCTTCTGGTGTTGCCCCAGGTGCTCATCACCTTGGTATTTTTTATCTGGCCGGCATCCCAAGCAGTGTTTCAGTCTTTTTTAAGGGAAGATGCCTTTGGATTGAAAACCGAGTTCGTGTTTCTGGAAAATTATGCGGCTTTGTTCCAGGACCCGGATTACCGGTCTAGTTTTTTTAAAACCATGGTGTTTTCCTTTTCAACCACCCTGATATCCATGGGATCGGCCCTGATCCTGGCGGCCGGGTGGACCGGGTTATCAAGTGCCGAACGGTTTATCGCACGTTTCTGATTTGGCCCTATGCCGTGGCACCGGTGGTGGCAGGCGCTCTGTGGATGTTCCTGTTTGATCCCACTCTTGGGATCGTGGCATATTTTTTACAGTTTGCCGGAGTCGACTGGAACCACCGCATGGATGGTAGTCATGCCATGATGCTCATCATCCTGGCGGCCTCCTGGAAACAAATTTCCTATAATTTTTTGTTTTTCATTGCCGGCATGCAGGCCATCCCCCGATCCCTGATAGAAGCGGCAGCCATGGATGGTGCCGGTCCGTTCCGACGGTTTTGGACCATTGTGTTTCCTTTGCTGTCCCCCACCACCTTTTTTCTGCTGGTGATAAACATGGTGTATGCATTTTTCGAGACCTTCGGCATTGTTCATGCCGTGACCAAGGGTGGACCGGCCCAGGCCACCCAGATTCTGGTGTACAAGGTGTTCAACGACGGGTTCATCGGGCTGGATTTAGGGGGATCGGCAGCCCAGTCCGTGATTCTTATGGCCATTGTCATTGGGTTCACTGTCATCCAGTTCAAGTATATCGAACGTCGCGTGAATTACTGAGGAACCGGATATGGTTGAAAAAAATCGTTTTCCTATTACCTGAACCACCTGATCATCATTTTCGGTATCCTGATCATCGGTTTTCCGCTGTGGATTACCTTTGTGGCAGCCAGCCACGATATGGTCCGCATGGCCCAGGCCCCGCTGCCACTGTGGCCTGGAGACAGGTTTTTTGAAAATATGGCCCAGGCCCTGTTTCAGGGTGTGGGAAATGCCCGGGAACAGCCGGTATGGGTCATGCTGTTCAATAGTCTGATCATGGCTTTGTCCATTGCATTCGGAAAAATTGTCATCTCCATTTTATCGGCATTTGCCATTGTGTATTTTGATTTCCGGTTCCGGATGTTTTTTTCTGGATGATTTTCATCACCCTGATGCTGCCGGTGGAGGTGCGCATCATTCCCACGTTTGAGGTAGTGGCAGATCTGGGGATGCTCGATACCCGGCTGGGGTTGAGTGTGCCCCTTATCGCTTCTGCAACAGCCACTTTCATGTTCCGCCAGGTGTTTTTGACCGTGCCCGATGAGCTATTGGAGGCGGCCCGCATGGACGGGGCCGGGCCATTGCGGTTTTTTAAAGATATTCTTCTGCCCTTGTCTCGCACCAATATTGCGGCCCTGTTCGTGATTTTGTTTATATACGGCTGGAACCAGTATCTGTGGCCGCTGCTCATCACCACGGACAAGGACATGTACACCATTGTCATGGGCATCAAACAAATGCTGGAGGCGGTGGAAGAAGCCCCGGAATGGCATCTGATCACCGCCACCACCCTGCTGGCCCAGCTGCCGCCGGTGCTGGTGGTGGTGGGCATGCAGCATTTGTTCGTCAAAGGATTGACTGAAACGGAGAAATAAGATGGCGAAACTGACCCTGACACACCTCACCAAACAGTTCGGCAGTACCCAGGTGATCCATGCCATGGATATCCATATCAAGGACGGCGAATTTTTGGTGGTGGTGGGGCCATCCGGCTGTGGTAAATCCACCCTGCTGCGGATGATCGCGGGCCTGGAGCGGGTATCGGAAGGCCATATCCGAATCAACGGTCAGACGGTCAACAACATCGAACCCAAAGACCGGGACATTGCCATGGTGTTTCAGAACTATGCACTGTACCCACATATGAGCGTATTTAACAACATGGCCTATGGCCTGAAACTGCGGAAAATGTCCAGGGAGAAGATCGGGGAAAGGGTGGACCATGCGGCCCGGCTGCTGCAGCTTGATGATCTGCTGGACCGAAAGCCCAGGGAACTGTCCGGAGGACAGCGCCAGCGAGTGGCCATGGGCCGGGCCATTGTAAGAAAGCCCTCCGTGTTTCTGTTTGACGAACCCCTGTCCAATCTGGATGCCAAACTTAGGGCCTCCATGCGGGTGGAGTTGAAGAAACTGCATTCGGCCCTGAAAACTACCATGATCTACGTGACCCATGATCAGGTGGAGGCCATGACCCTGGCGGACCGGATCCTGGTCATGAACCGGGGCCGGATCGAACAGCTCGGCACTCCGGAACAGGTTTTTTTCAGCCTGAGACCCTGTTTACCGCACGATTTATCGGGTCACCCGAAATCAACCTGATGGCCGGTGACCTTACCAAAACCCACCTGCTGTTGCATGATCTGGAGAATCCGCACCAGGATCGCAGCCTTAATATAAAGGGCCTGAAATTGAAGAACGGCCCTGCCGCTCTGCCTTTGTCTTCAGAACCCCCGGCAACGGGCCCCTGTGTGTGCGGTATCCGGCCGGAGCATCTGTTTGTCGAGGATGAGTCTGTGACATCAGATGTCCGCTTTTCCGGTCAGATTGATGTGAAAGAAAGCCTGGGATCAGACACCCTATACCATATCCAGTATGGCCCCCAAAAACAGCCACTGACTGTCCGGAGCAAAGACCACAACAGCCTGTCTCCAGGTGACCGGGTGGACTTGGGGTTTTCATGGAAGCATTGTCACTTTTTTGATCCGGACACGGGGTTCCGCATTGCACTTCCTGTTACTACCCCATGAAAGGACTCTGGTCGACTTTTGATTTCAGGCAGGTGGGTCTGTTGGTTGTAATCCCTGTCACACCCAAATGGATTAATTCACACGCTTTCATCGGATCATCTACAGTCCAGCACAGGAATTCCAGACCGGATTTAAGCGCTTGTTTAATTATTTCTGAGTCAATGATTTTATAATACAGGTCAATACCGTCAAGCCCGTTATCTGCACAGCGTTTGATTTTTTCTGGTAGAGCCGCGGTATCTTCACTTAACCAGTGACAAAGATTGTCGGGAAACCTGTTTTTAACCGCTGAAATGGTTTCCCAACCAAAACCAATAAATATCAACAGGTTTTTTTAGCGCTGCTTGAAATAATTTGGTGAATAACCGGTACAATTTCAGGTCCACATTTGATTTCCACGATCAGTTTCCCTTGTTCAGATATGGTAGCGATTACCTCTTCCAGAAAGGGTATCCTTTCGTTTTTATATTCAGGACTTTTCCACGATCCGACGTCCAGCCTGCGCAGTTCATTATAATCTATATTCAACCATGCATGCGTTCCCATTTGGATTCAGATCACTTCCGGTTCATCAGGCCGCCGATGATAATGCCGCCCACAATGGCGGTGAGGGGAGCCACCAACACCAGGCCGATGCTGCCCACCAGGGTGCGCATGATCTCGGCAGCCACAATTTTCAGATTGAGCATCCGTAGGACACCCGGAGCCTTCACCTGAAACAGCATGAGCAGGGTCAGGTATCCGCCGGAATAGGCCAAAAGCAGGGTGGTGGCCATGGTACCAATGACATGCCGGCCCACAACCAATCCAGACTGGATCAGCTCCACTGGTTGGATGTCCGGTTTTTTTCTTGATTTCATCCATGGCAGCGGCGATGTCCATGGCAATATCCATGCAGGCCCCGGATGCCCCCAGGATGATGGCAGAATAAAAAATCTGTCGGATATCCAGGTCATAATATCCGGAAAACACTAAAGCGTTCACATAGGGCTGGGTGAGACCGAAAAGCCCGACCCGGCTGCCGAAAAAAAAGTCACCACCAGAGCGGTCCCAGACCGGACAGGGTACCGATGAAAGCGGTAACCCCTTTTTGTTGCAACCTGCCACCAGGAAGATGATCACGGCAGATAAAAGTATCAGGGTCAGGGTGGTAGTAAAAAGCGGGTTGTGACCGGCCAGAATCTGCCGCACCAGCACCTCCCAGAGAATGAACACCGTGAGAACAAAAGAGATGAGCGCTTTGATGCCGATGATACCGGCATACATCAGCAGGGCTGCCACAAAGATGCAGAATAAAACCAGCAAAGTGTTCTGGCGGTGTAGGTCCACGGCTTTGACATGGTGAATCTCCCCTTGTTCCAGAACAATGGCGACAATGATCACATCCCCCGGTTGGAATAGGTTCTCCAGGTCGGTCTGTCCCACCAGGCTGTTGAAGGCGGTCAGGATTTTCCCTTGTAAGGGCCTTGAGGATCTCTACTGCCAATTCCTGGTGTCCGATATGGGAAAGTCCTGATGACCGTACTTCTTCATTGTCAATCGTTAATACCCGGGCCGTGGTTTCCAGAACATCCGGGGAGATTCTCTGGGTCATCGGCTTGAGGGTATAATACCCGGCTATGCCTGCCAAAGTCAGCACCAGCAACAGGGTATGGACAAGGGCCGTTTTTACCATGACAGGGTGATAGCAGAAAGATACTGGCAGGACAAGGATCTATTTATTTTCAAAAGTGATGTCCGGTGGACATGCAACACTCCCTCCTTTGCCCGGTCCGTGGGGTTGATTTACTTCCGGACAGGGCAAAGGTTGGTGTCAAGCGGTTTATAAGTTGAATCCCAGCAGACCGGCCATGGTCAGGGCAATCTGGGTGTTGTCCTTCCACCCTGAAAACCGGTTGGCTTCCACCCCGGTGGCGGACATGGGGATCATGGTGGCGGTATGGATGGTGGTGGTCCAGTTGATATTGGCCCGTTCCGACAGCAGGTGCGCTGCCGTCAGGGCCGCCGGGTTGACTTCGTAATATCCGGCGGTTTTGCCGGCATCTGCATCTGCCATGGCTTTTTCCAGGCGGGCAGTTTCCGCTTCCGTCAGATTTTCCAGGCCGAACCGGTCCGCCAGAAATGCCAGATGGGCCTGGCGGTCCCCTTTATACTGTCCATCCCCATACGCCAGGGTGTCTTCCACGGACACCTGTGTGTTCAGAAGTGCTGCCATATTCAGTTTGTACCCCATGGCATCCATGCCCAGACCCATGCCCCCGGTTTCATGGTCCCCCACCACCACGATAAGAGTATCTTCTCTGTGCTGCTGAAAGAACGCATAGGCTTCCCGGACAGCGTCATCAAACGCTATGGTGTCGTGGATCACGCCGGTGGGATCATTGGCATGGGCTGCATGGTCGATTCGGCCGCCTTCGATCATGAGAAAAAAGCCATCCGGATTTCTGGACAGAGAATCCACTGCAGCCCGGGTCATGGCAGCCAGAGACGGGACTTCCGGGTACAGGCTGACCCGTTCGATCTCATAGGCAGGTGGGTGTAGGTGAATGCGGCAAACACCTTTTCTTTTTCGGAAAAATCAGTTCGGTTGAATGCCCGTGCCCCCTGCATGCCGATGAAGATGTCATATCCATTTTTCTCAAATACCTGAACCAGATCCTGGTCATCTTTGCGCTTGGATTTAATGGGGCGGCCTGTGGCATCGGTGTCCGTTATTTCTGCGGCTTGGGGGATGAAATGACGGATACCGCCGCCGGCAATAAAATCCACCCCGCTGGCTGCCATATCCACAGCGATCTCGTTTTCATTGTTCCTAGAGATGTTGTGGGCACAAAATGATGCAGGAGTCGCGTGGGTCAGGCGGGTGGTGGTGATGATGCCTGTAGCCCAGCCATGTTCTTCAGCCGCCTCCATCAGGGTCTTGACATTCTGTCCGGCAGCATTTTTGCCGATCACTCCTTTGTTGGTCTTGATGCCCGATGCCAGGGCCGTTCCGGCGGCCGCAGAATCGGTGATCAGAGTATCGGCGGCATAGGTGCTGTTGATGCCGGCAATTTCAAAGGAGTTCATCAAAAGGGTGGCGGACGGATTGCCGGTTTTTCCCGCAGAAAAATTCACTGAACTGCCGCTGGGAAGCACCCAGCCCGTCTCCGATAAAATAAAACACATACTTTGGCTGGCCAGCTGACGCCGGCTGGGACAATACCAGCAAAGCCAGGACGATAAAGACAATGTTTTTCAAATGTTTCATCATGGATTCCTCCTGAATTAAGTTCAACCCCCAATAAGAAGTTTTATGACTGTAACGCTTCATACCCCTGAAGCATTGGTTAACAATATGGAAAATGTCAGTGTGCCTTTATTTTAAATTCCTTGAAATCACTTGACATATATCATACCCGATTCAAATATAATTTTACCAATTTTTTGAATGCGGTCTCTTTCCCGGTCTGACAGACGATGATCAACCGGCGGCGGTTATGGCAGCCATTGCCGGTGCCAGACGGCGGGTATCCAGTTTCCTGACCGGCGTGACCATTGAGGTGGAGGTCACGGATTCATTGAGCTCCGTATCGGCACCGTAAATGTCTTTGACCACTTTTGGGGTCAGTTTTGCCGGGACACCGTCAAACACGATTTTCCCTGGAGCATGCCGATCACCCGGTCGCAGTATGTTCTGGCCGTATCCAGGGTGTGCAGGTTGCAGATCACGGTGAGTTGATCCCGGTCCCGGATCTCTCTGAGCGCAGTCATTACTTTTTCCGCACTCAACGGGTCCAGGGAGGCGATGGGTTCGTCTGCCAGCACCATTTTCGGGGTCTGCATCAACGCCCTGGCAATCGCCACCCGCTGCTGTTGCCCCCCGGACAGGGTTTCGGCCCGCTGTAGGGCCTGGCCGGCAATCCCCAGGCGGTCCAGGGCGGTCAGCGCTTCCTCCACCATCTCCCGGCCGAAAAGGCTGAACAGGCTTTTCATGGTAGAATAACCGTTGAGCCGGCCCAGCAGGACATTGGTCACCACATCCAGGCGAGGTACCAGGTTGAACTGCTGGAAGATCATGGCGCAGTCCCGCTGCCATTTCCGTTTTTCTCTTCCTTTCAGAGCGAGAATGTCCCGGCCGTTCACCGTGATGCTGCCGCCGGAGGCATCGGTGAGCCGGTTGATCATGCGCAGCAGCGTAGATTTTCCGGCACCGGAAGGGCCGATGATCCCAATCATCTGGGGGGTGTCAATGGCAAACGACACCTTGTCCACGGCTGTGACGGTATCGAACTGTTTGGTCAGGTGGGTGATTTTCATGAGTTCTCCTTGGTTCGTGCTGAATATCAATGGATTTTCACGTTTTTGCGCCACTCCGTGAATGAGCCGTTTTCTCAGTTTTCCGGAAAGCGTGTCCATAATGATGACCAGGCCGACGGTCAACAGGATCAGGTAGGCGGTGTTTTCCCAGTCCCGTTGTGTGTTCATGGTTTCCACCAGCATCAGGCCGATGCCTCCGGCACCGAGTGCCCCGATGATAGTGGCGGACCGGATGTTGGACTCCAGGTAATACAGGCCCTGGGAGACAAGTACCGGAATAATCTGGGGAATGACCCCGAACCGGTAAAACTGCCACCGGTTGGCCCCGGTGGCGCTGACGCCTTCCATCTGCTGTTTGTTCACGTTTTCCAGGGCTTCGGAAAACAGTTTTCCCAGCGTACCGGTGTCGGTGAAGGCAATGGCCAGAGCCCCTGTGAGCGGCCCTAAACCGAACGCCCGGATAAAGATCAATGACCAGATCAGCATGTCAATGCCTCTGAGAAAGTCAAAGATCCGGCGGACGGCAAACCGAAGCACCTGGGACGGGGTGAAGTTGGACGCCGCCAGAACGGCCAGGGGCAGTCCGGCCAGAGCAGCGGTAAGGGTTCCTAAAACCGCCATGAGAAAGGTTTCCAGCAAAGCGATAAACACATTTCCGTGCTGCCAGTCCGGATTGTTCCAGATCGTATCGAATATCAGTTTCCAGTTGGGGATTTCCGGCTGGAGCCGGTCGCTGGAAAACACCAGTCGGATGATCTCCGGGAAAGAAGACCCGGCCAGTTCCGACCGGAAGGGAAAGAAAAAGTGTTCCCATCCTCCGAAATACCGGTGCAATTCCATGCGTGTCCGGGATACCTGGATCCGCTGACCCAGGGACGGCCGTGCATCGAATTTGGCGGAAGTGGCCCGAAGCCAGTCCGGAGGGGCTTTTCCTTCCGGCAGATCGGTTTCAATGCCTGATCCGGTCGCTTCCACCCGGATACGGCCATAGTCGGGAACCGTCAGGGTCAGGACGGCTTCCTTCATCTCGACGATCACCCCCTTTCCCAGGTTCACCCTTATAACATCACCGGATTGTTCCACCCAGTCAGGCGGGGTGTCATAGGTGGCGGTTCGTTCTCCTTCCACGGCCACGGTCAATGATTTTGTCCCCCGCAGGTTCCGGGTGACATGCACCTTGTGGGCCACGGCATCGGTGGCCAGCAGCAGGGCCCGGCCCGGCTGGGCTTTGCTGATCAGTCCGCCGACATCAAAGGAAACAAAAATATAACACAGATAGATCACCGCAGCGGCGGTACCCGTCAGAGTGATGAGGCTGTTCCGGCGGATGGCAAAAAAACGGTCCGGCTGTTCGGCGTCAAAAACGCGGTGCGGTTCAGGATCATGGGAGCGATGCTCATAATGGGTCTCGATTATGCCTCCCTGCCGGTAACGAGTCTTCGACGCAGAAAAGAGGATGTCTGGTCAATGATGAAAATAGAGAGAATCAACAGGACAAACAGGGCCGCGGTTTCATCTCCGGCCCCTTTTCCCCACCCAATGGTGCGCCGCAGTTCCGTGCCGATGCCCCCTGCCCCCACAAATCCCAAGATGGCTGATGCCCGTACATTGATTTCAAACCGGAGCATGAAATAGCTCAAATAATTGGGCAGCACCTGGGACAATGCCCCATACCGCATACGCTGAATCCAGCTGGCTCCGCAGGAGGCCAGTCCCTCGATGGGGGCCTGCTCCATGTTTTCATTGACTTCGGAAAACAGCTTTCCCAGGGCTCCGGCCGTATGAAACGCCACTGCAATCATGGCCGGTACCGGGCTGGACCCCAGAACAAAAATGAGAAACAAGGCGATGATCAGTTCCGGAAACGCCCGCATGCTGTCCATGATTCGCCGGACCAGAGGGATGATGAAGGCGGGTTTGACTCCCAGGTTGCCGGATCCCAGAAACGCCAGCACCACGGCCAGACCGCCTCCTATCAGGGATGCGGCGCCCGCGATGTTCAGTGTTTCCAAAAGGGCCGGCAGAAACCGGACCAGCAACGCAAAAAAACCGAACCCGGCCTGCCAGGCTTCAATGACAATCTCGCCGGGATAATCAAAAAACTGGGTCAATCCCCTGAAAAAACTGCCGGAATTCATGTCATTGGCCAGTTTGTATCCACTGATGAGAATGGCCAGCAACATGACAATGCAGACTGTAGAATAGAGCTGCCGCCGTTTTTCCATGGCAAGGATGGCTTCGTTGATGGCAGAAACGGTCATGGATGGGTATCCTTTTGGTCCTTTTGACGGCACAAGCCGTCAAAAACGGCGGCCGCCTTTTCCAGCGGCCGCCGGCAACGGCTGTTTAGAGGGTGATACCTTCTAACAGATGCAAATAACTATTGGGATTTGGCTTTTCTAGCTTCAATGATACTCAGATAGGCATCATGATCCACGGGCGCGATGCCTTTCACCTCACCGGCCATGAATCCGTAGGCGCATTCCATATCCATGGAGGGCATGCTGGCCAGCAGACCGGTGACTTTGAGTTTCACTTTTTCCGGCAAGTTTTTGCGCAGAACAATGGGGCCTTCGGGAATCAGTTTGGACCGCCAGATCTCCTGGATCTGGGTCATGTCCACCAGTCCGGCATCGGCTGCCTTTCTCAACGCACCGCTGTTGTATCCGTCCACCCATTCACCCAGGCCGTCAGCCCAGGTCACACCGGCGTTGATATCTCCATTGAACACCGCCACAATGGTCTGTTCGTGGCCGCCGGTAAATACCACATCCTTGAAATATTCCCCGGGTTTCATGGAATACCCGGACTGGGGAATCTCGATGGAGGGGATCAGATACCCGGAGGTGGAGTTGGGGTCTCCGAATCCGAACACTTTTCCTTTCATGTCATCCAGGCTTTCAATCCCGGAGTCCACCCGGGAGAACCCCACGGAATAATATCCGAATGATCCGTCTTTGTTGATTTTGACCAGCACCGGTTCAACGGCGTCCGGGTTGGTCAAATAGACCTTGGCATACCCGGAGGCGCCCAGCCAGGCCATGTCCAGATTTCCGCCCAGAAGGCCCTCGATCACCCCGTTGTAATCGGCCGGGGCATAGATTTTGGTGGGAATCCCCAGCAGGGCTTCAATCTGTGCGCGCACACATTCATTGGACCGCAGCCGGTCCGAAGCGTTCTCACCCCCCAGGATACCGATACGGAATTCAGTGATGGTTTCTTCGGCCATGGAGCCGTGCGTAAACGCAAGTATGAGAGCCATGGCGGCGAACAGTGATGTGATCCATTTTTCATTACGTGCTCTCCTTGTGATTGGGTTGTTTGACACGTGGTTGTTTGTAACAATCTCTGACATTCCCGATTATCAAACCATCTGCATGTTTATTCCCTGTTAGCCCGGGGTTATGATTTGATTTAAAAACTCAGACCGGTTCTTACCAAAAACCAACGCAATTCACATACAATGTTATTGGATGGCTGTTAAGGTACGGCACGATCCGCCGGGGACAGGACGGGCCCAGATTCCCTTCGGACTGCAACAAATCACCCAACTCCAGAGCCCAAAAAAGGAGCAGGAATACCATGTCAGATTCCGGACAGTTTCAGCAGCAGATTCAGCAGACGTTTAAGCAGCGCCTGGCCGATCATCGGTCGCAGTTTCCGGAAACAGACTGTTTTCGAATGGACCTGCACTGCCATGACTGTAACTCCGATGTCACGGATGAGCTTCTGGGCAGAATTCTGCGGTTTCCGGAAACCTGGCTGAAGACAGACGAGCTGTCAGCATGCCTGAAGGAACACGGGTGCGATCTGATCACCATTACCAATCACAACAATGCCAGGTCCTGCTGGGAGTTGATGGAAGCCGGGGAAGATGTGCTGCCGGGAGCGGAATTCACCTGCTTTTTCAAGAAGTTCAACACCCGCATACATGTGCTGGCTTATGGATTCACACCGGCACAGGAGGAGAGCCTCAACCGGCTGAGAAACGATCTGCCGTCCTTTCTCACTTATGCGACCGATCAAGATATCCCCACAATACTGCCCCATCCTCTGTATGTAAATGCCGGTGTCAAGGGTCCGGATCCGGTCATGTACGAGCACCTGGCCCTGATGTTCGACCGGTTCGAGGTGCTCAACGGTCAGCGGGATGTGTGGCAGAACCTGTTGACCTGGGAATGGCTGGACAGCCTGACCGAAGAACGGATTGATCTATGGCAGAAAAACACAATATCCGGTCAGGCAATTTCTGCAAATTTGTCTATGACAAGCGGGTCACGGGGGGATCGGATGATCACATGGGGCTTTTGCCGGTGCCTGCGGGACCTGCCTGTACCTGCCGGACCTGGAAATCAAACGAAAACAGACTCCGCTGTCCCGGTTAGCGCTGGAAGCGATTCGGACCGGTGCCCTGGTCCCTTACGGCCAGGTGTTCATCCATGAAAACTTAATGTCGCATTTATGGATTACCTGTCCCAGATCGCTTTGAACATGAAAGAGCCCGGCTGATCAGAATGTTTCTCCATAAAGGGAGTCTCCGGGACAAGCTGATATGCCTGGGGTTCAGCAATGCCATGCAGGAACTTCGGCGGCACCGGTTCACCCTGTTTTTTTCAAATCGTTTCATGAGGCCCTGCACGGCAGGCGGCCCGGCCTGATCAGCCGATTCAAGGTGACCCCGGATTTCCGGCCCCTGATCCGGACCATTGATGAGATCGCCCGGGCCAGATCCCGGGACCGGAAGCGGTATATGGAACTCCTTAAAACCGGGTCTTTCCGGATGTTTACCTGCCTGAACCGGATCATTGCAAGGCGGATCACCTCCCGGGCCGGTCATTGGGAGCATCTGGACAGGATCCGAAACAAAAACCTGGCGGATCTGATTCAACAGTTCGAAATTCCGTCTCATGTCAGAGCGCTGTTTGAGGAAGATCCTGAACCGACACTGGATCACGGTTCCCGGATTAATCTTTCCGACGTTTTTGATGCCCTGACCTTTCCCATGCTGGCCTGTGGTGTCATCGCCGGAGCCTCTCTGCTTTCTACCCGGGTGTTGATGGGCCAGCGGGAATTTGTCAACGGCTTTGCCCGGTCCCTGGGACGTCATGTCCATCCCCGCCGGGTCCTGTGGCTCACCGACACCCTGTGTGACAACAACGGGGTGTCCACGTCCCTGTCCAGAAACTGTCCTTTATCCAGGAACGGGATCTGCCCATCGATTTTCTGGTCTGCCATGACCGGATTCAGGAGGCTCCCCATTTAAAGGTGGTGCAGCCGGTGGGGAGTTTTACCGTTCCCGGTTACCCGGATCATGTGTTTCAGGTCCCGGATCTGTTGGCCGTCCAGGCCCTGTTCGTCCAGGGGGATATGATCGGATCATCTGTTCCACCGAATTGCTGATGGGGCTGGTGGCCCTGTTTCTCAAACAATCCATGGCCGTGCCGGTCTATTTTTCATGCACACGGACTGGCTGACATTTTTTCGGCATACCATGGAACTGCCGCCCCCGGTGATGGACCGGATTCGTCGGATGCTGAGAGCTTTTTATCATCAGTTTGATGGCATTTTTGTTTTGAACCGGGATCACCGCGCCTGGCTCACCGGGCCGGCCATTGCCTATGATGGCTCCCGGGTTTACAATACCGCCCACTGGGTGGATGAGATGTTTCAACCTTTGCCCGGCAAACGGCGTGCGGTCTTCGGGGACCGGATTTCGGAAAGCGATATCGTTTTGTTGTATGCCGGGCGGCTCAGCGAGGAAAAAGGGGTGTTTGATCTGCCCGGGATCATGAAATCCCTGGATCGGTCTGGGGTGGCCGTCCGACTGGTGATCGCCGGCACCGGTCCGGCAGAGGATCGGTTGAAAGCCCTGCTAACGGATGCATTGTTCCTGGGGTGGGTGGACCGGTCCGCTATGCCGGCCCTCTATTCTCGGACAGATTTGTTGGTACTGCCTTCCCGGTTTGATACCTTTGGCAATGTCATTCTGGAGGCCATGAGCTGCGGAGCTGCGGTGGCCGCCTATGCGGAAAAAGGTCCTCTGGAAATCATTCAGACCCGGGAAAACGGTATTTTGGCCGAAGATCCGGTGGGTCTCGCCGATGGCATCGCCCGGTTCGTCAGGGATGAAACGTTTAGACACGCATTGAAAAAAACAGTTTGAGACGGGCCGGGGCGTTCTCTCGGAAGACCATTTTTGAAGCATTTTTAAGCAATCTGGGACTGGGGGAGACAGAGCATTTGGAGGGTACGGATCACCTGCCGGCCCCATTGGTAAAAACCGAAGCCCTGAAGGCCGCCATCGGATATTGACGCGGTATATAGTATAATGGAACCCGTATGAAAGGATTACCCGAGCGCTTCAAATACCAGGTCGGGTTTCACCGGGGACCGGTCCGCCATTTCCCGGGTGGTGACACCGGTGAGCACCAGAGCGGACCGGTATCCGAAATCCAGAGCCCCCTGGATATCGGACCGGATATAATCTCCTATCAGAAGAACCCGGTTTCGGGGAATGCTCCGGCCGTATTCAGCTTCCAGCCGGTAATGGGTCAACTGAAATATCGGGGCAAAGGGTTTGCCTAAATAAATGGGACTCACCTGAATACCATAGGTGTTAAGGACTTGGACCATAAATCGGGCCACCCCACCGGCACCGATACAGATCCGGCCGCTGTTCCCGGGGTAAAATTCATCCGGATTGGGCACGATCAGGGGGGCGCAGGGATTTTGAATAAAAAAATTGACGGCCCGGTTGATGAAGGATTCCCAGTCATACCCCCGCTCGCCCACAATGATGCCCTGGCAGCGATTGATTTCCGACAGATCCCGGGTGGTAGATAGTCCGGCGGTTTCAGCAAAACAAGGATTGCCTAAGTTGCCCATAACGAAAAAGGAGCGGTAGAAAACGATTTTTCAGCGGCTAAAGTCAACAGACCGTCGGCGCAGGAAACAATTTCACCGGCATGAATTTTCAGATGGGCTGAACAAAGTATCTCGGCTTTTTCTTCGGTGGAATGGTCCCCATCATTGGTGAGCAGAAAAATGGCATTTTTTCCGTCGCAGCAGGGCCAGCAGGCCTTGGCTGCCCGGTGCCGGTCCGCCGTTGATCAGCAGGACACCGTCAATATCAAATATCAGGGCATCCAATTCGTCCAGACGGGCGTCCAGCCATTCAGACAGGGTTGGAAAGATCGGCATTGTCAGTGCTGCAACAGTTTGGGCCATGTCCGGCGGTGTATCATTAAAACCGCCGGTTGTCATGTCTTTTTTCAATGCCTTCCAGCGCTTTGATGGACAGTGTGGCCCAGGGCTGCACTTCCAGACGTCTGACATCGATGGGGTCTCCGGTGAGTTCACAGTACCCGAACTCACCGTTCTCAATTCTTTCCAATGCTTTTTCGATCTGTGCGATGAGGTCGTTACAGCGCCGGGAATGAAGGATTTCATTCTCGATGCACCCCATGAGTATACTTTGATCCACCAGATCCGCATTCTTGACTTTCAGACTACGGATCTTGTTTTTGATATCTGTCCGTTTCCGGATTAGTTCGGCGTATTTCGATAGCAGCTGTTCCCTGAACCAGACCAGTTTGTCATTGTCAAGAAACGGGGTGAATGACGGACTGAAATTGGTGGAAGACGGTAGTAGGGTGTTCATGGCAGACTCCTGAAAAAAAGTTGATCATACCCGGCATTAAACTCTGGTGGCGTTATGCCGGTATTACGGCAGTATTAAAAAACGACTAAATATGGGTTTTTTCCACATGAAAAAAGATGCGGGAACCCGTCACCACGCTTTTCCCGGTGTGAAGAAATGCCGCAGCCCACACCCCCTGGACAAAGAGGATCATCCAGGGAGTCCAAAGGGTGGCGACGGCCTCATGGAGCCGGGGCAGGGTCAGGCGGGTGTCCACGGGCAGTCCCAGGGCCAGGGCACCGGCAAATCCCAGGGTAACCAGGGCCATGATCTGGTAGGCGGTGATGCGCAGGCCGCCTCTGAAATCTGCACGGAGAAATTCGGAAACAAACCGCCATATCTGGGTGACGGCCAGGGTGATCAGAAAGGCAGTGCGATACCATCCGTTCAAAAACAACACAGTGCCCGCCAAACCGGTCCCGGTATACAGGGCAGCCGTAACCATCTGTATGGGTACCACTTTTTGCCCCTCATATCCGGAAGCATAGGTGATTTTTTTCAAGGGACCGGTGAATATCATATAAAACCGGGAGAACAGTGTTTGAATCACCGGAGGACACTGGTCCAGGGGTTTGCCGTAGCAGCACCCGAAACTGATGCAGGCCAGTCGGCCCAGCCCTTCCCCGAATGCATAGGCAATGGATACTGCCGACAGAAGAATCAGTGGCGGTAACGGATTTGCCATGACCGGTTCAAAGACCCGGTTGATAAGGTACACCAGAGGAGGGGAAACCAGGATACCCGAAAACACGGCCCCGCCTACGGTGAGGGTGCCTTTTTTCTTTTCCACCACCCGGGCGACGATCCGGGAAGCCGGCTGGCAGACGGCCAGCACGGCGGTAATGAAAACACACAGGCCGGTCAGAGATATCCGGGCCGAGGTCGCCAGTATCAGAAAAAGAACCACGGCAGCGGTATAGGCATTGGCACACAATACCCCATAATAGGTCAGATTGAGTCCCTGCCAGCCCTGTCCTTTTTTTGCCGGGGCACGACCGCCATGATCTGCCATTTTTCCCGGGGCAGGTGTCGAAACCCCCACCACAAAGATCCTGCCGTCAATACGCCCATGCCAGTGATGAAAATCAATTCCGTCATCATACCGCCTTTCCAATGGTTTCTCTGACGTTTACATCCGTTTCCACCAGCGGAATGCCAAACCGGCTTGAAAACCGGGTCTTTACATCGAACCGCCGCGTGTTTGCCAGCAGGTCCGGGCAGAACCGGACCCGTTTTTTTCAAACAGCAGCACCACGGTGGAACTGCCGGGCCGGAACAGGCTTTGGGCTGCCCTTTTGAATGAACATGCCCTGCTGAAGCGGCCTGACCGGTTCATACCGTTCCTGGCTGTAGCATTGAACGATCCGGCCGATCATCAACGCCACAACCTCCACCATGGCCACCTGTCCCACCCCCGTGCCGTCCGGCACATCCGTGTCGATGACCGTCACCGTCCGCCGGTTCTTGGAAAACGGGGTAACGCTTCTGACAACCGCCCCGGGGTTGCATGAATGGAAACGGCCGTTGATTTCGTAATGATCCGCTACTCTGCCTGACACCGGGGCATGAGTGTAATGATACTTGTCCGGGGTCAGGCGGAAAACGGCATAGTCCCCGTCCCGGAACGTGCTGTGCCACCGGGTCCGGTCCATGCCGGTCAGTTCGTCATACTGGAACAGTTTTCCTTGATGAACAGGTGCCGGGTGTCTGTAAAGGAACCGGGAAGGATTCGGGCATCGGCCGGTGATACCACCGCTCCGGGGTCATCGGTCATGGGACGGCATTCCCAGTAACGGAGTTCCGTTCAAAAACCGCCGAAAGGTATTGAGTTGATTCACCTGTCCGAAAATCTCCCTGAAAGGGATTCCCCTGCGGCTCAAAAATCGGGCGGGGTTTGGAATATGGTTATTCAAAGGCAGGTCAAAGCAAAAAAACCCAAAAGGGCCGACATTCTGGCAGAGATCAGCAGATCGAACATGGCCGGGGCATTTTCCCGGACCGTGTCATACAGGAATGCAATGGTCGGATCTGCCAAAGCGTTTCCGTTTGAACGCGGCCCGTGTGCCGGTCAATATACTGGTGTGTTCCCGGGTTCATGCAACCCTCCTGGCAGATGGTTAGCGCAGTGCCGCATGATCGGCTCCATATTGACATACAGCATGATCAGAAACAGCAGTTTTTTGATCTGTTCCGCAGGCAGGTCTTGAGCCATTAGCGGATTTTTTACCTGTTTGAGAAAATGGTCCAGGTCTGTATCCGGGAGAATGGTATTGATGATATCTCTGAAAACCGGTTCTCTGAATCCGGCCCATAGATCCATGCCGGAAAATTCGCTGATCAGGATTTTGAATCCTTCGGCCATATGCTTTTTTCGCAGTGTTTCCTGATAATAGTGTTCGGCATCCCGGTTGAACACTTCTCCGGGATAGGCCATGGGATTCGGTTTTTTGCGGGAGTCCAGAATGCCTTTGACCAGCCGGCCAGAGGCGGAACGGGTGTCCGGAGAATGGATTCGGCCCTGCAGGTCGGCCAGGACTGCATGCAGCCGAAGGTCTTCGATCAGGGCACTGCCGTCTTTTTTCAGCGTGTTGATAAGGGCCAGTTTGTAATCTCTAATTTTGATCCGGGTGTATCCCGGATAACGCCTGCTTTTCCGGGTATGGGGAATCCGGGACACGATGGTTTTCAGGAACCGGTTTCGGGTATCGGTTTTCACATAACAGAAGGGCAGGTTCACGGCAGCACAGAAAAACAACTGGCGCCGTTCGCTTTCTATTCCCGGTGTGTCGGGGATCATGGCATGGGACACTTCCCCGTTGAGGACGTATTGATAGGCCAATGCCGTGATCAGGGTCTGCATGTCAGCAGCGTTTCCCATGTCTGTCAGAACATGCTCAAAAATGCTGTAATACCGGTGTTCGAACCCGCTGTATCCCATGCGGGAAAATTCCCTGAGACGGATCAACTGGTACAGGGGCATACGGGTATCGAAAACGCCCATCTGGGCAAGGTCATGGCCCAGGCGGGGACTGTTTCCGAGACTGCCATCCAGGCCGGGGCTCTGGTCGGTACTCATCAGCGAAACCAGATAGTCCACCAGCCGGAAGTCCGGTACGAAATCCCCCTTAAGAAAAAAGGTTTTTCGGATAAGCCGGTCCAGCCAGACCGGGCCGAAAGGGGTGACCGGACGGCCCAGAATCCGGTTGGCCGCCTTTTTTTTCCATCGTTGCCAAAGCATTCGCAGATGGGTATAATCCAGTTCGTGCGGAAGAAATCCCAGGATTTTTTCCGGGTGAAAATCTTCAAAGTTGAGGCGACAAGGAGAGGCGCTGTAAGTGCCGGGAAACAGGCACAGAAAATGCTCCGCAATTTTAATAACCAGGTCCCCTAAGTATTTTTCATGCCGTGCAGTGAACCCGGATCCCGGATCAGTCAGAAGCCGGGCCATTTTTTCGGAACCGATGCTGATATGGGTCCCGTTGTTGGCCAGGCTGATATTGGAGCTGTTGGGGAGGATCACCAGGTTGGATTGTATGATGCCGGCTTCCCTGAGTTTGGCGATTCCGTTGATCTGGCTTCGGGACAGCACCTCATGGCACAGCTTCATATAGGCATGTTTTTCTTCACCCCGGTTCCAGCCAGACAGACAGGGGCTCATGAACAGGTAGCGGTAAAACGCATCAGACAGGCATTCATTGAGCCGGTGCTGCATGACCGGTGGAGATGCGGAAAAAAATACCCTCACCTGCTGCCCGGCATCTTTCAATCCCAGTTTTTTTTCCGCATACTGGACCAGCAGCTGGGTGAACAAAAACCGGATCAGGGTTTCCGTGGCCAGGGTCCGGCCGATACCCCGGGACCCGCCCCCGGAACGCACCGGATGAAAGGAAAAAATTTCAGGAGAGGTATTGTCATTGAGAAAGTGAGCCAACATCTGTTCACCGGTTTTTTGATGCGTGGATGAGTCAGGGGGGCTGACCCGATCACATCTGCCAGGGACAGTTTGAGCAGGTATGAAACAGGGATGCGGATCATGGGTTCCCCGGCCCGGACGAACCGGAACTGCCCTGCATCGGTCCGGAGACCTGCCTGAGGAGATGTTTTATCCGCCAAAAGATCCGATGCAAACACCTCTTTAGCGTATGAATTGAGAAATTTTTCCGGAAACCGGACCCAGGAATTTTCCCAGACATTGCTTTTCCGTTCGAGATACCTTTCCAGGGCTGTGACCGTTTTTCGGGACGTATCCCCGGATGCGGCCCTGCGCACCATGTTCTTAAAAAAATTGGCGGATTCGATTATGATGGGCAGATCTACATCTTCACGTTTTCCCAGGACCACGGCCTGGAATTCATTTTCTGCGCCCGCAGTGACATCCCGGAAAGAAAACGGCAGGGCCTGCACAAATGCATCTTTGGACCCGGGCCTGATTTTCAGGGCGTGGTGCAGAAACGTCAGATCGATCCGGGGCCTGGAAGTGGATGCCGGTATTGGTTGGTTCGTTACGGTTGCCTGGGCGGCGGGCATGGCGGAGTCTATCCTTCCTCAAGATTCGATGTCCAATTTTCAAAAAGAATTTTCCGCTTCAAGTGTTGGAAATGAATTACCTGGATGATAAAATTGTGTTTGAAGGCGTTTTCAGACCCAAAAAAACTGCAGATACCGTCACCATATCGGGCATCGAATAGAACCGGACTCGGATGGGACGTTTGTCATTTTTGGGAGCACCTTCACAAACAGGCAGAAAATTTCGCAAAAGCGTTTGAACAAGAGGAAATACTATTCGAACGGCACAATGTTTGTATAGTGTTAGAAGAGAAGCCAAGCATTGCATAATAACAGAGAATAGGATAGCTTCCGCCAGGAATAAACCTTCCCATTCCCAATTCCCGGGATGGATAAACATGGGTATGATTTCAGTCAGAAGGATTGAAACTGCCTGATAATTTTTGAATCGCCAGGCCCTGGAAATGAACAAAGACAATCGGATTGCTGAAAGGCAAGATCTATGGGGATGAATCCGGTAACAGGGGCGCAGCCGTAATGGTGTTTGAATTTATCCGCAGAACAGCCGGCGCAAAGAAGACAGGGCATCCACGAAATCTCCGCGCCGGACTGATTTTTTTCGGACTGGTGGTGATCTGCCTGTCATGGGGCCTGGTTGTTTATCAGCTCAAAAAAAGCAGGACCGTTCATCTAGAAGGGCTCTGGAGAGAACAGGAAAATTTGACCGGTGTGCTGGCAGAACACCTGTTTCAGGTCCTGGACCAGAGACAGGTTATTGAATTGACCGCCTTGAAATGGTTGTATGACCAGAGGCCACTGGCACTGAATATGAATGAAATTACCGGGTTTCTTTACAGCGGCCGGACATTTACCCGGGTGGTGCTGTATGATCGTTTTGGAAGGCTGTATTACCAGTCTTCTCCGGGGCATGACGTCCGGCCGGAGCAAGCAGCGGTCAGGCAAATGATCGACAGGTTTTCCGAAAACAACCAGCCTGTCTGTCTGGAACCGTCACAATACGGGGTGAAGCCACCTGGCAGATTCCCATTTTTTTCCAGTAACAAAAACAGTGAGATGATCGGCGTCATGCTCCTGGAAATGGATCTGGGTTATTTTCTCAATCTCTTGCGCAATATTGAGATAGGCCAATCCGGCAGAATCATCATCTTCAATGATCAGGGACGGGAACTGGCCCGTTTTGAATGCGGCGGGCTGGCAGTCGGAGACTCGCTGCCTGAAAAATTGATTCTTCGGCTGAACGCCGGCAGATCAGGGCAGGGAGAGATCCATGACCCGGTGTCCGGCACGTTTTTCTACTCATATCTGCATGTCCGGGATTATCCCTTCATCATCCTGATCAGTCAGGATGCGGATGATTTTTTTCTGCATTTGAACAGTATCGGACCCGGATGATCTGGAGTCTTTCGATTCTTACCGCCCTGTGCGGTGCCGGACTGTTTTATCTGCTGAACCTGACTGAACGGAATTCCCAGTACCTGGAAGCGCTGGCGGCGTCAAACCAGAAAAACGAAGACCTGATTTCTAAACTTGAGAAAGAGCATCAATCCTCTACCAGGGCCGCTTCATTTGATTCCTTGACCGAACTGTACAACCGACGGCTGTTCGTGTCGCTGGCACAAAAAAGCCTGGCCATGGCCAAGCGCAACAAGTTCAGCTATGCCCTGTTGTTCATCGATCTGGACCGGTTTAAAAAAATCAATGATACGCTGGGCCACCGGGTGGGTGATCTGCTGCTAAAAGCAGTGGCCCACCGGCTGACCGACTGCACCCGAAAATCAGATATTGTGGGACGTATGGGTGGGGACGAGTTTGTGATCCTGCTGGCGGAGATCCCCAAGGAACAGGATATTTCGCCGGTGGTGGAAAAAATAATCGCTGCTGTCTCAAGCCCTTATGAAGATCTGGAAGGCCACCGGATCGTCACCAGCCCGAGTATTGGGATTGCGGTCTATCCTCGGGACGGATCGACCATTGAATCACTTCTTTTAAATGCCGATGCAGCCATGTATAAATCAAAGCAATCCGGGCGTGGCCGGTATCACTTCTTTGACGTCAGCCTGAATCGGGTGTCCATTGAAAAATTCGATCTGGAACAGCGCATGCCAGCCGCCATCGAAAAGGGGGAATTCGTCCTCCATTATCAGCCGAAATCCGGCTGTCGGATTACCGGGTTGTGGGGCTGGAAGCACTGGTCCGCTGGCAGCATCCTGACCACCAGCTGGTGTTTCCTTCTGATTTTATTGAAATTGCCGAAGAAACCGGACTGATTTTCGACCTGGGGGCATGGGTCCTGGGTGCCGCCTGTGACCAGTTCGCCAATGGTGTTCCGACGGACTTAAACCGGTGCCTGTGTCGATTAATGTGTCTCCCCGGGAACTCATGGATCCGGCCTATGCAACCACATTTTTCACCATCCTGGAGCGGCATGGGATGTCTCCCCGGGATGTTGAAATCGAAATCACGGAGAACGCGCTGATCCGGGACAGAGACATCGTTGTTTCCAACCTTGAAATCCTTCATTCCAAGGATGTGAGGATTTTTCTTGATGATTTCGGTAAAGGGTTTTCAAGTCTGGAATATATCCGGTCCCTTCCCATCAATGCGCTGAAAATTGACCGCAGTTTTGTTCAGGATATCCGGAACAGCCCCCAGGACAATCCAATCGTATCCTCTGCCATTATTCTGGCCCACAAGCTAAACTTGACCGTGGTTGCCGAAGGCATTGAAACCCATGATCAGCTGGTCCATTTGAAAGTACTGGACTGCGATCAGGTCCAGGGGTATTATTTCAGTCGCCCGCAGCCGGAAGAAATCATCCGAGAGTTTATCGTTTCACCGGTAAGGAGTTTCAAATTATGATGGTTGTTAAAAAATGGCCATTTGCTGCATTTTGGTTATTTTATTTGGGGGTGATCCGGTGAATGGCGGATCATTTGACACGGCTGCCACCAATCCACCGCTGCATTTTTCTGTGGTTCCCAAAAAAATGTGGATCAGCTGATTTCGGAACTGACCCCGCTTCTGAAACTTTTGGAAGACCAGCTGAACCGGCCGGTCATCACGGTTCATCCCCATTCCTATGAATCCGTGATCGAAGGCCTGTTGTCACAGACCATTGATGTGGCCATTCTCGGACCTGCCGCCTATGCCAAGGCCCGTGTCAGGGACGGTGGAATCGAAGCATTTGCCGCATTTGCCCGGGAGAAAGGGGTAGTGACCCCACGAGGCAGTTTTTATAACAGCGTGCTGTTCACCCTGAAAGGCCAGGGAAACATGACCGTTTCCGCTTTGAAGGAAAAACGGATTGCCCTGACCGATCCGGCCAGCACATCCGGATCGGTCATCCCGCACACGGCTTTTTCCAGGTTTGTCGGGACCCCGCTGACCGACTTTTTCGGCACCCTTATCTATACCGGCTCTCATGACCGGTCCATCCAGTCAGTGATCGACATTGATGTGGACGGGGCGTTTGTATCATCCTCGAGAATCGACGAAGCCATCGAAAAAAAACAGTGTCCCGTGATGAGGTGGTTATTCTGTGGCGGTCGGAACCGATTCATTCTGATCCGTTTGTATTCAGCAGCAGCCTGGACAACGCATTGAAAGACCGGATCCGGCAGGTCGTTCTGTCCGGTTCTCCCCGGCTGTCGGACATGCTCAAAACCATGCAGCTTGTGGATATCGTCCCGGTCAGCGACAAGGATTACCAGCCCATTCATGACATTGTCGCGGAACGTATTCTGGAAAACTGAGCGTGATTCAACCATGACACGGGGTGAAAAAATGATCAAGGCGGCCCGTATTTTTCAACAAACGCGTCCACATCATAGAGGTCTTTGAACCCCCGTTCCAGCTTTTCCCGGGGCCAGTCCCAGAACCGGATTTCAAGGAGCCGGCCGATAATTCGATTTGAAAACCGCTTTTTGAAAGGTTTTGCAGGGGACCCGGCCGCGATCTCATAGGGCCCAACCGGCCGGTTTCGGGTAACCACGGACCGGCCGCCACCACGGCCCCATCGGCAATGGTTGCTCCGGGCATCACATAGACCCCGTGTCCGAGCCACACATCATGGCCGATGGTCACGGTATCCTGTCTGCGCCATTCAAAAAAGCGTCATCATCCTGGTCGGCAAACCCGTACTGCCGGCACCGGTAGGTGCAGTGGCTCTGAGTCACCCGCTGGTAGGATGATTCCCCGGATTGATCACACAATGAGAGGCGATGGAGGAGAATTTACCGATATCACACCAGATCGCCCGGACACTGGAGGACAGATAGGAATAATCCCCCAAGGTGATTTCGTTGCAGAAACACCCGGCCTCCACCTCGGTGTACTCTCCGAACCGGGAGTCAATGACAGTGGAAGATTCATGGATCAGCGGGCGGGAAAACAGTTTTTTCCCCACCAGTTCATTGTTTGCGGCCAGATGGGTGATCTCGTGCATGGCACCGGTCCTTTCGGCTGAAAAATGATGGGGTTACAATTCTAATCAATATCCGGTATTTATGTTGGGATAAAGTTATTTGAATATGATGATCGTATTTGGGTTTTGTTTGAGCGAAGGAAAAACAGATGATGATCTGCAACCCCCGGGTTATGTGACAAGTTCAAGGCCACGCATAACACCTGGTTGATTTTTCATCTTTTCCGGAGAAGGGTTCCCCAGGATATTGATCAGCCTGAGGTGGCGGTCGATGGGACGGGTTTGCAAGGTGAAGCCGGTGGTCACATGGCTTTGAACAAGTGTGTATAGGCTCGGCTCACCCGGATTTCTCTGTCGGTATCTGCAAGTCGGATCACCATCTGGCTGGTGAAAGATCGGTAAACGGCCTGGATCTTTTCCAGGTTCACAATGGCATTTCGGTGAACCCGCCGAAACTGGTCCGGGTCCAGCCGGTCCGCCAGTTCTTTGATAGAGGTTTTGATCAGAAATTCATGGGATGCGGTCTGCACAATAGTGTATTTGTCTTCTGCCTTGAAAAAAATTATCTGAACCACCGGAATGAATCGCAATTCATCGCCTGTTTTGACTGTGATTAGGTTGAGATGTTCGGGGGGATCCCGGTCTTCAATCAGCCGGATCACTTTCCGGACCGATTTCCGGGATACCGGATCCAGGGTCCGGCACCGTCGTTCGAGCCGGGCGATTGTGATGGCCAGGCGGTCCGGGTTCACCGGTTTGAGGAGATAGTCCACGGCTTCGCTCTCAAAGGCCTGGACCGCATACTGGTCATAGGCGGTGATGAACACGATGCTGCACCGGCCCCTGAATTGTCTGGCCACTTCCAGGCCGGTCATTCCCGGCATCCGGATGTCGAGAAAGGCGATGTCAGGTGTGGTCTGTTCCAGCAGGGATAGAGCCTCCAGACCGTTTCGGGCTTGGCCGACTATGGTAAGTCCCGGCCACAGTCCTTCCAGGTGCCGGACGATACTTGCCCGGATTAGGTCTTCATCATCGGCCACAATGGCGGTCAAAGGGTTCATTACGTCCCTTTCCGTTGGCTGTCAGGCCCGGCACCATTGGATATGACTTCGGCCCGCAGGTGATTTCCCGGCATGGCATCCGCTGGCATTTCCCGGCCGGTGTCGCTGCCCTTTGTCTTTTCAGGCGGCGGACCCGGCAGGGGAACCCGGATCGTGGCAAGGGTGCCGGCGGGCCGGTTTTGTGTCAAGGTTACCCGGGCGGTGTTCCCATAAATGCTTTCTAAGCGGCGGCTCACATTATTCAAGCCGAGCCCGGCCTGTATCCCAGTACGATCCACCCCGGCCCCGGTGTCTGATACCGATATGACCAGGTCCCGGCCCGACAGCCGGCAGTCAACGGTAATTTTTCCGCCATCCACTTGGGGTTCCAGGCCGTACTTGAGGGCGTTTTCCACCAAGGGCTGAATCACCAAAGGGGGAAACGGGATTCCCGGAAGCCCGGTATGATCCATGATTTCAAAGTCCAGCCGGGACCCCATCCGGACTTTGAAGATGGAGAGATACCGGCGAACCAGGTCCAGTTCCCGGGATAGGGAGACCATCTCCTGCCGGGTCCGGTCCAGTGAGATTCTCAGGTACTCGTTCAGGTCCATGAGCATCTGTCTGGCTTTATCCAGGTCCGTGTCTATCAGGGAGATGATGTTGGACAGGGTGTTGAATAGAAAATGGGGTTCGATCTGGGCCTGGAGAAGCCGCAAGGAAGTCATGGTCACCTCTTTTTCCATTTTCAGGCGCCTGATTTTTTCCTCCCGGATCTGCTGCTCGGATGCCTTCAGCCGTTCCCTGGCCAAAAAGAAATAGGTGATGGGAACCCCGAATACCATGCCGAACACCGCGATTTGGTAGAACACCCGGGCATATTCCAATGACAATACATCCAGAAAATACAGATACCCCCCGGACAGAACTCCGCCGGCTGCTATCCCTGAGATCAGTCCGCCGGCAATGGCGGGTATCAGCCATTTCTTCAGAACGGTTTCATTGAAAATGACCGCTTGTCGGACACACAGGCAGATGGACAAACCTGTGAGCTGGGAGATCACCCAAACATCCGAAAAGATGGAATCCCGGATCACCATAATATGTAGCACCAGGGCAATGGCGGTGTTGAATACGGCCGTAAGAACCAGGGAGGGTATGATCGGGATTTGTCTGGACATGGATTAATTTACTAAATCCGGCCGGCAAGTGCAATGTCATTCATCCCTGTATATGGCTATTCATCGTTTTGATGTCGCCGTTCGTCTGCTTTGTGTTGCCTGGGTGGGAACGCCTGGTGCATGCTGCTTAAAAACGGCAGGGAAAAAATTGTCATGCAAAGGTGTAATGACAATGATTATGATATTAATTGAGCAAGAATAGTTTTGAGGGGGATAAATCATGAAACCTGTTTGGATTGTTTGGGTGATGGTTGTTGTTCTGGCCGCCAGCATTGTGTCAGCCCAATCGTCAGATCCGGCAGAAACGGCCAGTTGCCGGCTGGAGATCCTTTTGACCGGGTTTGACAGCAGCCAGGGCCAGGCAAAGCTGGCTCTGGTCAATTCCAGGGAAAGTTTTGAATCGGACGGATCGTCGTTTATGGGGATCAACAGCCCGGTCATCCACCGGCAGGTGCGCCTGACTCTGACCGTTCCTCTCGGGGAATATGCCGTCAAGGTGTATCATGATGAAAACGGCAATGACCGGCTGGATACCCGGATGTTCGGCATCCCAAAGGAACGGTACGGGTTTTCCAACAACGCCCGGGGAACCCTGGGGCCTCCGGATTATTCCGAGGCCCGGTTTTCCGTGAGTACAGTGAAACACTCCATTGCCATTGAACTGAAATAGGCGGGGCCTTACAGACCGGGATCATGCTTACAACTCATTTGGATGGTCGTCTGGTTGGGGCTGTACTCTTCTCGGTGGGTAGGTCTTTAATAGATAAGAAAGGGATATTATCATCATGGAATTATCTGTATCGGAAAGGCGGAAAGAAAGGGGCAAAGACAGACCGGCATCCCTAAAAAAGGGCGTGCAGGGTAACGGGTACATGAACCGGCGGGCCTTTTTCAAAACCCTGGCCCTGGCATCCAGTGCAGCTCTGGTGGACTGGACCGGCATGGGGGCTTTGGCGGACAGTGTCAGAAACAAGGCGGATTATCCGGTGGTGGTCATCGGGTCCGGTTTAGGGGGACTGGTGTGCGCGGCTTATCTTACCCGGTCCGGATTTGATGTCACCATGCTGGAGCAGCACAGTATCCCCGGCGGCTATGCCACGACATTTAACCGGGGGGATTTCACTTTTGATGTGTCGCTGCATGCCACGGTGGCCGAACATGCCATGCCCCAGATGATCCTGGAAGACCTGGGGTTGTGGAAACACCTGGATGTGGTGTACACCCCTGAACTGCGGCGGATCATCACGGACCGGTTTGATATCACCCTGCCGGCCAAGGACCCGGAAGGGGTCAAAGCCCGGTTGTCAAAACGGTTTCCCCATGAAAGAACAGGGATCCACGGATTTTATACCCAGATGGAACAGGTGATTTCAGCGCTGTGGGGCGGGGGCTGTCCCATGGGGCATCATGGAAAAACTGGAAGCCCTGACCCTTGCCCAGTGGATGGCACAGCATGTGTCTGACCCGGATGTGAAATCCTGCATGGCGGTATTCTCTCCATATTACGGGCTGCCCCCGGAGAAGCTGAATGCCCTGTTTTATGCCATTGCCACGGGCGAATACCTGGTGCTTGGGGGCCAGTATTACAAGGCCCGGTCCCAGGATCTGAGCAGCACCCTGGCTAAGGGCCTCCAGAACTTTGGCGGCCGTATCCATTTCAATACCCGGGCAGAACAGATCCTTTTGGCCCGGGCAACACCATCACCGGTGTGAAAGATCACAAGGGAAACGTGCATCCGGCCAAAGCCGTGATCGCCAACTGCCCGGTGCCGTCCCTGGTGAACACCCTGGTGCCGCCGGAGATCCTGCCGGCATCGTTTTCAGCACAGGTCCGGCAGCGCCGGCCTTCTCTGTCCAGTTTTGTGGTGTGGCTGGGGCTCAATCAGCCCGTGCCCGGTATCAAGGAATACGAAATCGACCTGGCCGGAACGGCCGGCGCGCCGGAAACCTCTTTGTTCAACCCCGCTGACCTGGCGGAATCCGGCATCGGCATCACCCTGTACGACAATCTGTTCAAGGGATATTCCGCCGAAGGCAAAGCCACTCTGACCCTTATCTGCCTGAGTGACTACGCCCGATGGCAGAAATACGAAAGCGATTATTTCAACGACAGAAAAGAGGCCTATCACCGGGAAAAAGAACGGATCGCGGCCCGGTTCATCCAGCGGGTGGAAAAGGCCCTGATCCCAGGACTGTCAGGCATGATCGAAGAGATGGAGATCGGCACCCCGCTGACCAATGTATTTTATACCGGCAATACCGGCGGCGCCATATACGGGTATGACCGGAACCTACCCCACCTGGAGTCCGGAACCCCGGTCAAGGGACTCTACCTGGCCAGTGCCTGGTCCCATGGCGGCGGATACACCCCGGTGATGATGGGCGGCAGGCAGACGGCACAGCAGGTGATCAGGGATTTCAGGGCTGCTCAAACCGGCTAATCCTGGCGGATTTGAGCGGATATCATTTTTCAAAAAGAGAATTACGGCCTCTGCCAGCTCATCCGGAGATTCTTCCTGGACAAAATGCCCGGCATGGGGCTCCCGGACAATACCGGGAAACCGGGTGGAGAAAGGCGACAGCTTAGCGGCATCTTTGTCGGTCAGGGTGATTTCCCAATTTGTACCGGCGCGCTTGAGCAGTTCATCCGTGATCTGTCCGGCCCTGCAGACGACGGGTTTCATTTCAGCTCCCTGATTTTTGCCAGATCCTTTTCCTTGCCTAAAGTGACCAGAATATCGTTTTCCTTGACGATGAAATCCGCCCCCGGTACCATGACGAACCGTTCGGGAAACTGTTCTTTTACAGCGATTACATTGACCTGGTATCGCTTGCGCAGTTCCAACTCCATGATGGATTTCCCGACAAACGGTTTTGGGGGTTCCACCTGGGCAATGGTGTAACCTTCCGCCAGCGGCAGAAATTCAAGGATGTTGGGAGAGGTGAGCCGCAGAGCCAGGCGGCCGGCCATGTCCATGCCGGGCCGAATGACCTCTGTGGCCCCAAGCTGCTTGAGAATCTCCCCGTGATCGTCATCCTCTGCCTTGATGATAATCTGTTTGATTTCCAGGCGGTTGAGATGAAAACAGATCAAAATGCTGGGCGTGATGTTGGCACCGGTACTGACAATGACCGCATCCATTTCTTCCAGGCCAAGCCCCTTGAGAGCCTCGATATCTGTGGCATCCTGGACGATAGCGCTGGTGCAATGGGGATCGATGGCCTGGACCCGATCTTTGCTGCGGTCGATGACAATTACCTCGTTTTTGTTTTCATACAGGGCTTTGGCCACATAATACCCAAAGCTGCCGGCACCGATCACCGTGAATCGTCTCATGGGCTCTCCTTTTTCTATCCGATCATCAGATTCTCTTCAGCGAACTGCAACCCTTTTTTCGGGGGCCCGCCGACAATAATATAAGTGATGGCCGGGACACCCACCCGGCCGATGATCATCAGGGCAATAATCACCAGTTTGCCCGGCAGGGTCAAAACCGGGGTGACCCCCATGGACAGCCCCACGGTTCCGAATGCGGACACGGTTTCGAAAAGAAAGCTTAAAAATTGGCGGTTTCCCTGTATCCGGGTGCCATGGTCGGGATCGATAAACAGAATGATGAAAACCGCCAGACAAAGGGTGGTCAAAGAAAACAACAGGATAAAGATGCTTTTGCTCACGGTGTCATCCGGCAGGGTCTTGGAAAAGAGGTTGACGCATCTGCGGCGCATCAGACGGCTCCAGGAATAGATAGCCAAGACGGCAAATGTGGTGGTTTTGATGCCCCCACCGCAGGATCCAGGGGATGCACCGATCAGCATCAGGAACATCATGAACAGTAGGGTGGCCGTGTTCAGGGAGGCAATGTCCAGGGTATTGAATCCGGCGGTCCGGCAGGTGATGGATTGAAATGCCGAGGTCAGAATGCCGCTCTTCCACCCCAGAGATGGGATCAGGGTGCGTTCAGACACCAGAATCACCAGGATCCCGGCCAGGGTCAGGCCAAGGGTGGTAAGCATCACGCTTTTGGTTTGAATGGATATTTTGTCGGACTGTCCCATGAAAACCGGCGAAAGATTTCGTAGACCACGGGAAACCCCAATCCGCCCAGAACGATCAGGCCGCTGATGGTCCCATTGAGGAGCAAAGAGGTCTGTCCGGACATCAGGCTGTCGGAAAACAGGGAAAAACCGGCATTGCAGAAAGCGGAAACTGAATGAAACACAGCCGTGGCCATGGCCTGGGTAAACGGGAAGGTGCCGTGCCAGTGAAGAAAAAGGACCACAGCCCCGGCCGTTTCGATGGAGAATGTGAAAATCAGCACAGACCTGAGAAGGGAAAAGATGTCCTCCCTGGGGGTATGGGAAAACACTTCTTGCATGGCCATTCGTTGCTGAAACACCACTTTTTTCCCGATGATCTGAAAAAGGGCTACGGAAATGGTCATGATTCCCAGGCCCCGACCTGAATGAGAAACAGGATCACCCCCTGGCCGAACGATGTGAAAAAAGATCCGGTATCCACCACGATCAATCCGGTCACACATACGGCAGACGTGGCCGTGAACAGAGCATCAATGAGTCTGATATGTCCGCTTACCGTGGCAGGCGGCAGCATCAGGACCAGGGTCCCCGCAAGGATGGCCCCTATGTAGCTCAGCAGCAGCAGGGTGGTGGGGTGAGACTGGTTTAACCGATGTCGAAGCCATGCCGGCAGCAAAATATCATCTCCTTTTCACATGCGGGGACAGGTCCCGGATTCCTGTCCGCCGGTTCAGGCAGTTATATCAGAAAATGACGGATTGCGAAAAAGATTTTTATTTGCATGATCTATAGTGGCCCTAATCCGCCATGTGACTCCCATTAAAGGAGTTTATGCAGGCGCTGCTGGACACCCAGTTTGAAGCGGTATTGGGAACTGATAAAAAGCGGTGGTGATGCATAATTGCGATGTGGATGTGATCGGAGGAATGTATGACAAGACCCCAGATATCCCTGACAGGGCATCAACTTCCGGAGTTGGCCGTTGTCACTGACTCGTTTTTTCCCAAACCTAAACCACAAGATGAACAAATAGCATTTTATTCCAGGTGGATCAGGCGGGGATAAGAACTGTTTTTTCCATCCGATCGTGCGCAGACTTGAGGTTTTGGGTATCCGTATCCACCAGCAGCTTTATCCATTGTTATCTGTGTGTTTTATTCAGATGCAAAATTTGTTCATTTTGGGGTGATCACAGGATTAATTTTTGGCCCGAATATTGTTAGACTTTGGAGAAACAATAGAGAGGGTGTTCGTTTTGTACGGATATGGCCAGGGACGGAATAGCGGGTTCTGTTTTGGTTGTCGAGGAGAAACAGAACCCGGAAGAATATTATCCAAGGTGGAACATGGGAAATCTTTCCGGGCCAGCCCGGAAGATATCTTGCAACACGGTTCCCTGCCATCCTGGATGGGGACTGATATCCATGATTCGGGAAATGGTGGGGGCGATATCAAGAACAGACAGGGAGCCGTCCAGATGACCGCCTGATCTGATCATGTTTCCATGGGCAATAAAGGGAATGGTGAGGTTGTCCAGATGGTTTGAAAGGTGATGCTTTTCTTGACCCCATGATCGCTGACCACCACGATGTGGAATCCGAAACCTTTTTGTTCAGAGTATGAACCGCTTCTGCCATTTTTTGAATGGTTGATCACACTGGGTCACAGCCGACAGATAGGCATCGGACATCCATCCGTGGGCATGACCCATGAGATCAGCCCATTCCAGATACACAAAGGTGAAATCCGGGCGGTGGGTAATCAGATGGCGGGCTGCCGCATTGCCCAGCAATTTCTGGTCCTTTGGAGAGTCAACCCGTTGGACCAAGGTATAATCCACCTGGCCGGGAAATGCCAGATTCCGGAGATGATCCCAGGAATAAAATGCGGCCGTGGTGCCTCCCTGGGCCTTGATTTGGGCAAACAGGCTCTGAGCCGCTCCGGACATGTCAGGTGTGGCGGTATTGGTCATAACGCCATGACTATAGGGCGGCAAAGAAGAGAAGATGGAAAAGTGGGCAGGCAGTGTGAGGCTGGGTTCCACAGTCTGTCCGGATAGGCAGACCATACCGGTTTCCATGAGATCATCCAGGACCGGGGTGGCAGTCCGAGCGATGGCATCGCTTCTCAACCCGTCGATGAGGATCAGGAGGGTTTTGTTCATCGGTTTTTTTCCCTGTGTCTGATAATTTCGTAGCTTAAAGCACCTGCAATAGTCAGGAGAATGAAGATCACCCCTAAGGCGTTCATGGCCGGACTGATGAACACACGGAGTTGAGTGCCGATATAAATGGGTAATGTCTGTTGAATGCCGATTGCGAACAGGGTGGTGTTATAGTTTTCAAAGGACTGCATGAAGGCCAGGCCGGCTGAGGAAAGCAGGGCCGGCCTGAGAAACGGTAGGGTTATCTTGAAAAACACCCGGCCGTGTCCGGCTCCCAGATCAAAAGCCGCATCTTCCTGGGTCCTGTCAAATCGTTGGAGCCGGGCCATGGTCAGCAGCATGCAGTAGCTAGAGATGAAGGTGGATTGTCCCATTACGGCCGACCACAGCCCCCGGGGATGTGAAGCCAGGTGTCCCAGAAAAGGAAGGTTGAGATCCCCAGAACTATTCCGGGAATGAGGATGGGGGATAACATCAGGGCATACAGCAGGTTTTTGGCCCTGAAATGTATCCGAGTCAGGATCAGGGCCGCGCTCAGACCCACCGGAACACAGATCAACACCACACTCACCGCTACCACCAAAGAGTTTGTCATGGCCTGCCACATTCGGCCATCCCGGAACAGTTCTCCAAACCAGTGAAGGGTGAACCCGTTCCAGGGAACGGCTTGGGGGATATCACTCTGATTGAATGCCACCACGGACATGAACGCCAGGGGCAAAAACAGATAAAGAAAAATCCCGCTAGATAAAAACCGGTCAATACGCTGAAGATCCGCCGGGAAGTGATCATCGCACAAATTGCCTGAGCCCTACACGGAAAATCCGGAGCATCACAAACATGAACACCAGGCAAAGCAGGGCGAGCACTTCAGCGTAAGCGGTACCCAAATTCCAATTGGCGGTTTCGTAATTGGTGTAAATGATCTGGGTAAACCAGAAACTGGACGGGCTGCCCAGCAGCTGAGGTGCTGCCACTGAGCCGGCCGCCAGCATGAAGGTCATGATGCATCCCACGGCCATACCGGGTTTGGCATGAGGAATGACGATTTTCCAGTGAATCCGCAGCCAGGACGCGCCCAGGTCTCTGGCCCCGTCAATTTGGTTGGTATCCAGACTTTCCATGGCATTGTAAAGCGGAAAAATCATGAAAAGAATATATGCATAGACCATTCCCAATATGACGGCGGAGTTACCGGCCCGGAAATTGATGGGTTCGGCAATGACCTGAAGCCACAACAGTAACTGGTTGAGGATACCTGCATCGGACAAGATCAGCTGCCAGGCAAAGATCCGAAGCAGTTCATTGATCCAGTAGGGAACGATGATGCCCATCATCAGCAGGGATACCATGGACCGGCGTGCAGTCTTGGCCAGGTAAAAGGCGACAGGATAGCACAGAACCAGGGCCAGAAAGGTGACCAGCAGGCTGGACCAGATGGTTTTAATAAAAATAGTCCGGTGCAGAGTATTGGTGGCCAAGGTGACATAATTTTTCAGGGTATACATATCCTGGGGTCCGCCGAGGTCCCGCAGGGGAAGCAGGGGGCGGAAAGAATAATCCAGTGCTATCAGCTGGGGACAGATAATCATGAAAATCATCCATCCTCCTACTAGTGAGAAAATAAGGGCTGTGCCGGTTTTCCCAAAAGACCGGAAGCTCTGGATAAAAAAAGATGTCATGATGGATCGTTTACCTGCCCAGTATTCGGATATTTTCAGGACGGACCATCACCATGACCGATTCATTCAGGGATGGCAGACGTCCGGTACCGTCATTGTTCCGCCGCATACGGATCAGCGTCTGATCCGCTGTTTTCAGCACTGTGGTCACGAATGGTCCTTCAAAATTCTGGTGAATCACCCGGCAGGGAATGGAATTTTCCGGAGGGGATGTCCCGTTAACCAGGGTGATGGTTTCCGGCCGGAAAAAGCCGCGGCAGCAGTTCCCGGGGCCAGGTTCAGGGGGTTGGTTCCTGTCAGGGTGCCAAAAGAAGTATCGATTTTACAGTTCCCGTTTTTCCGGGTCCGGCCGTAACATCGATTTGATTGGTTTCCCCAACAAACGATGCCACAAAAGCGGTTTTCGGATGATTGTACAGGTTCACAGGGGTATCGATCTGTTCAAGGACGCCTTTGTCGGAAAGCACCCCCACCCGGTCGGACATGGTCAATGCCTCACCTTGGTCATGGGTGATATACGCAAAAGTCACACCGGTTTTTCGCTGGATCTGCCGTAATTCAAACCGCATGTGTTTGCGCAGTTTCAGATCCAGTGCGGACAAGGGTTCGTCCAGCAGCAGGACGGAGGGTTCCACGGCCAGGGCTCGGGCGATGGCGACCCGCTGCTTCTGTCCTCCGGACAGGTCATTGACCGATTTATCTCCGGCATGGGGCAGGTCCACCAGTCCCAACAGTGCGGAATTCTTTTGTTTTTTTCTCTGGTCGAAACTTTTCTGATATCCAGGGCAAATCCGATATTCTGGGCCACCGTCATCAACGGGAACAGGGCAAGGTTCTGAAAAATCATGGCGGTCGGTCGCCGGTTGGGCCCCACCCCCTTCATGTCTTTCCCGTCGATGCGGATATGTCCCCGGGTGGGTTCCAGAAATCCGGAGATCAATTTCAGCAGGGTGGTTTTTCCACAGCCGGAGGGTCCCAGAAAACTGAAAAACTCTCCGGCCTGGATATGCACGTGGATATCTGCCAGTGCAGTCAGGTGACCGAATCGCATGGTCACCTGATCTATCTGAATGTCATGTCCCATGGCCGCGCCCCTCCCGGTTGCCGCTTTTCTTTACTGGTTCAGAATGTGTCATCTGTTGGGTAAGGCCGTTGCCGGAATCCGGGTCAGGCAGCCTGGAACCGGTCCCGGTAAATGGTTCGGGCCGGAACAAACCAGGCCGGTTCTGAAACATACCACCACAGCATGTCCAAAGCGTCTCCAGGATAGGCCTCGGCAAATCCGCGGCGGGTCATGTCATCCAGCAGGTCTGACACCCCCTTGACCACCGAGTTGTAACCCGTGCTTTTGGCCATGACTGCGCCGGCTTCAGGGGTATAGGCCCAGTTCATAAATGCATAGGCCTGCTCGATGTTTTTGGCATTTTTGACAATAGCCATGGAATCCACCCAGGTCATGGCCCCTTCTTTGGGCGCCATATAGGTCAGCGGTTTGCCTTCCTTTTTCATGGTTAGTACCGGGCCGTCCCAGGTCTGGCCGATTTCACAGCCGTTCTGGAGAAACGCCAGCTGATGGTCCTGGGCATTGTTCCAGAACATCTTGATGTGTTTCTTTTTTTCGATGAGAAAGGTCAGGATCTGATCATAGATCTTTTTCATTTTTTTCTTCGGATTCATAGGTGTCATACATCCGGTTGGACGGCACCCTGCCGATGGCATCTAAATACAGTCCAGTGCCAATGAACACGCTGTGGGGCCGGCAGGTGACTTTTTGAACGAATCCGTCTTCCCACATGGTGCCGTAGGAAAGCTCACCATAGGTGAATTGGTGCTTGTCGGTGTCGTAAGCCATGGCTTCGGTACCCCAGTCATAGGGAAGTCCTACCCGCCGGCCGTTGATCACCCCACCCAGTTTTTTGATTTTTCATAAAATGCCGGTTCCAGGTTGTTTAGATTGGGGATCAGTGTCTCGTCAATTTCCCGGTAAAGATCAAACTCCATGTGAAGGGCAAATTCGGTCAAGGAAGGCTGGGCTATATCAAATCCTTTGGCTCGAGAGGCCCTGAGCTTATTCATGCATTCCTGATTGGTGCTGTAGTTGGTCACCTGGACCTTGATGCCGGTACTTTTTTCAAATGCGGCAATTACTTCGGGTTTGGAATAATCCGGCCAGGTGAACAGATTCAATGTGCCGGAGGATGACAGGGCATCCTTGATGAACCAGGGGCCCATGCTGGCAGTGGCGAATACGGCGGCCCCCTGGGTTGCTTTTTTTAGAAATGTACGCCTGTTCATAGTTTCATCGGGTGTTTTCATAATCGCATCTCCAGATTTTTTGGTTGGGGAAGAGCTGTCTGTTTTCAAGCAGGTCTATTATGATACGTTTTCGGTTAGATCCCTGTTTTGTAAGAATTAAAAATAGGTTATTTTAACAGATATCTGCTGGGCGAAATTGATATCCAGGCCGGTATTCACGATGCCGGTGACATAAAGATCAGTGAAAAAGCGAAACCATCGAAATCGCTGATGCTAAAGGCATCATCAAAATTTCCGCAAGACTATTGTCTGGAGATCTCTCTTCTGGCAGTATGTCAGACCGGAAAGTCATTCCCTACGGGACAGCTGCCACCAGGGCGGACAGGTTGTCCAGGGAAGTTTGGGTGTCGGTCAGATACCGGCTGCGCAGCTCCATGATTAAGAGTCCGTTAAAATCGGGCAGTAGGAGGTTCAGGATTGCCTGGATGGGGATTTTCCCGAATCCCACGGGCATGTGGGAATCTCCTTTACCAAAAGGCAGCTGATGGGTCTGCTGTTTTTCCCAGTGATGGACCACGCCACCGAAATTGTCATGCACATGGGTGTGGACCACCAGGTCCTTGACAGGCACCACTGCTGCCACCGGATCGAACTGATAAAACCGGGACGACATGAACAGGTGGCCGAAATCCAGGTTCATCTTCACATTGTCCCGGTTAACCCGCAGGATCTGTTCCTTGAGGGGATCCAGGCGTTCCGCATAGGTGTAGGGGCTCTGGCTCAGATAGGGCCGGGCATTTTCCAAAGCGATCAAGATGTCCGGATAGTGTTCCGCTATCTCCTGCAGGCGCCGGGCTTCGTTTTCCAGCATCCGGGTCTGTTCGGAAACGGTCAGGGACCGGGCCGGTGTCACGTTAAACTCTTCTTCCGGAATAAACCGGCCGCTGTGCACCACCACCACAGTGGCGTGAATCTGCCGGGCAAACTCCAGGGAAGCCGAAAGGACCGCTTTGTGCAGGCCCGGGTCCCGGGTATCCATCAGATTCACGGGGTTGGGGGAATGAATGGAATAGGAAAAGTCAAAATGGGAAAGCAAGGCCATGACCTGCCGGGTTTTGTCCGGGTTCAGGGTGCCGTTCAAAATGATATCCAGCCCGTGAACCGGCAGTTCCACAGCTTTGAGGCCGATGGCTTGATATGCTTGTAAATTTTGTTCCAGCCGGTCTAGGGATCCGTCGATGCGGATCGGGTCGATGCTTGCGCCGATGGTTGTCATGCCACTGCCTCATGGAGTTGGGTGTTGAAACGGTACGTCCCTTAACTATACTGTGGGTGATATGGGCCCAGGTATGGGATTGGTCCACAATGATGATATCCGCATCCGCGCCGGGTGCTATTCGCCCGGGTCGGGCCGAGGAACACAGATAATCCCCGGGGCCGGCGGTCACTTGTCTGAGGGCCGATACCGGGCATCCGGTGTGTTTTTTTCCAAGAAATGCGGCCTGGAGAAGGGATTCCGGGTAATAATCGGAAACCAGGCCGGTACACAGATTTTGTTTGAGCACATCCGAGGCTTTGAGACTGCCGCTGGTGGAGCGGTCCCGCACTAGATTGGGGGCGCCCATGAAAATATTCAAACCTAAGTCTCCGGCCTTTCGGGCTGCTTCCAGGGTGATAGGAAATTCACTGGCACCAATGCCCAGTGTCTGAATCAAATCGATCTTTTCGATGGTGTCGTCATCATGGCTGAGCATGGGAATACCGGCATTGCTTACGGTGTGTGCCAGGGCACTCACCAGTTCCCAGTCCCGGGCGTTGCTGGCCTGTTTTTGCCTGGCTCTTTCGATGATCTGGTGTTCCGGTATCTGGTGTTCACTGGTCAGATACCTGACATAGGAGGTCATGGATTTGAATTGGCCCTGACCCGGGGTGTGATCCATGATGGAGAATAGATCCACCAGCCCTTCTTCCACCAGGCGGGTTACGATTTGGAAGCTGCGTTCAGATCCCACCTCGTACCGGATGTGGACCCGGTGCTTCACCAGGGTCTGGGCTGAATCGTTGAACGTCTTGATAGTTCTGACGCAGTGTTCCGCCTCTTCAGGGGAGCGCAGCCCCAACTCATTGTCGTCAAAACTGACGGCATGGCAGAAAGTGGTGATGCCGCAGGCGCTGCCTGGCGGTCCAGGTCAGGATGGCGAAATCGATATCGAAAAACACACCTTTGCGTTTTTCAATGCTTCGTTCCAAGCTGTCGGAATGCAGATCCACCAGACCAGGCATGATGAGACGGCCCTGGACGTCGATCACTTTTGCGTTGATCATATGGATGGTATCGTCAAAAACCGCGGTGATTTTCTGATTATCAATCAATACCGTTCCCCTGGGTGACATGGAAGCCCCGTCAAAAAGGGGACCTCCCAGTATCAGTTTTTTTGAAGTCATGACGGCAAAGTCTCCTGACGGTGTTGCGAAGAAAGATCGATCACCTGATCGCCAAAGGACCGGTGATCTGCGGGGTCGTGAAACACCCCGATGACACAGGTGTTGTTTCTAAGTGCTTCCGTGATCAGCTGGATCACGGTTTTTCGGTTTTTCAGGTCAAGGGACGCGGTGGGTTCATCCAGCAGCAGAATGGGATATGGGGCGATGAAGCCCCGGGCCAGGTTGATACGTTGCTGTTCTCCGCCGGAAAAGGTGGTGGCGGATAGATGCCACATGGTGGACGGGATATGCAGCCGTTCCAGAAGGATCCGGCCGGCGTCAGTCGCCTGCTTCGGCGGCACACCCCTGGCCAGCAGCGGTTCGATGACCGTATCCAGTGCCGACACCCGGGGAACCACCCGCAGAAATTGGCTCACATACCCGATGGTTTCCCGGCGAAGGGCGTAGATCAATGCCGGCGAGGCGCCTGCCACATCGACGTAACGGCCTGATGACAGACTCGGATATGGCCGGATTCGGTTTTGTATGTTCCGTAAATCATGCGTAGAGGGTGGATTTCCCCGATCCGGACGGACCGGACAAAATGGCGGCTTTTCCCGGATAAAACTGATGGGAAAAGTCATTGAACACCGTCATCCTTGTGCCTTGCTGGTGATGAAAAACAAATTCTTTTTCAATATGTTCCAGACTCAGTATCCAGGATGGGGTTTCAGAGGAAAGGGGCATGGTATCAACCTTTATGGTTTGAGTACGGATGAGACCAGCAGCTGGGTATAGGGCTCCCGCGGATCATCCAGGATCTGATCGCTGAGTCCGGATTCAACTATTTCCCCCTGCTTCATCACGTACAGCCGGTGACACAGCAGCCGGGCCACGGCAAGATCATGGGTGACCAGGATCATGGACAGGTTCAGGCTGAACACCAGTTTTCGCAAGACATCAATCAACCGGGCCTGGACCGATACATCCAGCCCGGAAGTGGGTTCATCCATGAGCAGGATTTCAGGGGCATTCACCAGGTTGGCTGCAATCTGGAGCCGCTGCTGCATGCCGCCGGAAAAGGTGGACGGCAGATCATCGATACGCCCGGGATCGATCTCCACTTTTTCAAGCCACATCAATGCAGCTTCCCGGATCTTTCCATAATGGCGGGTACCGGCTGCCATGAGTTTTTCCCCAATGTTACCACCCGCACTGATGTGCATTTTAAGCCCCTGGGCCGCATACTGGGTCACATACCCGGTCCGGGTCCGGATGATCCGGCGCATCCGGGCTTCATCGCATCGGCACAGGTCCTCCATTCCGGCAGAGGTCTTGAACCAGACCGAGCCGTTTGACGGCCGGAGCCGTCCTGCGATACAGTTAAGGAGCGTGGATTTTCCGGACCCGGATTCCCCCACCACCCCGATCACCTCTCCGGGGCAGACCTCGAAACTGATGTCATGGCACCCCATGTGACGGCCAAAGAATTTGCACAGGTGGGCCACTTTCAGCAGGGGCGGGAAGCTGAGGTCGGCTGCAGACGTCATGGTTTGGCATTCCCGGTGTTTTTCCGGCAGAATTCCGTGTCCGAACAGATCAGGACCCGGGTGCCGTTGTCGTCAATAATGATTTCATCCAGAAAACTCTGTGTGGACCCGCAGACCGCACAAGCCCCTTCCCATTGTTCGAGTTCAAAGGGATAGTCTTCAAAATCCAAGCTCACCACGTCGGTGTGAGGGGGGACGGCATAGATGCGCTTTTCCCGGCCTGCGCCGAACAGGTGAACCGCCGGAGACCGATGCAGTTTGGGATTGTCGTATTTGGGAATGGGTGAAGGACTCATCAGATACCGGTGGTGGACCCACACCGGATAGTCAAAGGCCGTGGCAATGCGGCCGAACCGGGCGATGTCTTCATACAGCTTGACATGCATGCTGCCGTATTCCTCGTATCCATGCATTTTCAGGGTCTGGGGCCGTTTGGGTTCGATGAACTGCAATGGTTCAGGGATGGGAACCTGGAACACCATGATTTGTCTTTCTTTCAGCGGGGTTTCCGGTATCCGGTGCCGGGTTTGGATGATGGTGGCGGTTTCGGTGTCTTCGGTGATAGCAATTCCTGCGGTTTTCTGAAAGAAATGTTTGATGCTGATGGCGTTGACCGTGTCATCGGATCCCTGGTCGATCACTTTGAGGCGGTCATCCGGGCCGATTACCGAAGCGGTCAGCTGGATTCCGCCGGTGCCCCATCCGTAAGGCAGCGGCATTTCCCTGCCCCCGAAAGGCACCTGAAACCCGGGGATGGCCAAAGCCTTTAAAATAGCGCGGCGGATCATTTTTTTGGACTGTTCATCCAGGTAGGCGAAATTGTAGGATACCGGCATCAGTCCTCTTCCTTTGTCGGTACCTGATCGTTGCCGCGGCTGCGGATAAATACCAGTCTGACTGAAAATCCACGTAATGAGGCAGTTTAAGATGCTGAACAAACCCGGAGGATTCCACACTGTCGCAGTGGGACAGGATATATTCCGGGTCCTGGGCCGGAAAGGCGGTTTGACCGGCCACCTCAGCGATGTCTCCAGAAGAGAGCGAACGGTCTAACAAGGACATGGACATGGCTTTGCGCTCATTCTGGCCGAATACCAGGCCGTACCCGGTGTCAAACCCGGTGGCTTTGCCGCTTGTATCATCCTGGCGGCTGACCATGACACATTCCGTGAGCCGGATGCGGCCGATGCGGATTTCGAATCCGAGTTCCGGCGGGGTGAAACAGACCGTGGCATATCCCACCTTCAGCTCTCCAAGAAACGGGTGCCGGTCCAGGCCGAACCCCCGCTGCAGTGAATAGGCCGATCCAAGCAGGAACCCTTCGTCCCCCCGGGCCAGGGCCTGAAGCCGAAGGGTTCTGGATACAGGAAAACTCAAAGGCTGCCGGGTCAGATCTTCCCCGGTTTCCTGGTCGTTTTCCGGGTAAAGAGAGGGAAGCGTCTCTGAAATAAGTCCTTGTTTTTTTAGAATATCCATGACACGGGGAAGCTTTTCAGGTAAAGGGGAAATCGGTTGATCCAGGTTTTTTCGGGCAGTGCCAACTGACTTGCCGTGTGCCGGGTCGATTTCGATCAGCCGGTGGGTATAGTCGTAGGTGGGCCTAAGATCTGACCGCCGGAATATCTTTGTAAATGCCGGATACCCGCCGGAAAGCGGTCATTTCCGTGGTGTCAACCGGCCGGCTGGTACCGAACCGTTTCAGGGTGGTGCGAAAGGCGCGTACCAGAAATACCGCTTCGGTCAGATCCCCTTGAGCCTGTTGAATGGCCGTAGCTGCGGCGGTTTCATCATATAAAGACCCTTCCGCCATGACCCGGTCCACGCCCAGTCCCAGCTGATGCTTGATCTGATCCGTAGAAAGTTCGGGCACCCGGATGTCCCCCCGGCGTTTTTCCGCCACCAGTTTCTGGGAATTTTTGACGGCTTTTTTACCGCCTTTTACCGCCACATACATCAGGAAATCTCCGTTTGCGTGGTTCGAGGCAGGGCGCAAAACCGGTCTTTATGGACAAAAACCATGTCAATGCCCGTGGGACAGGCCTGGTTGATCAGGGTCCGGTGTTCCCAGAAATCCCGGTCAATGCCCGTAAGTATCAGGCCGGTTGGTTTCGGGATGCCAGGGCCGCTAAGCTGCAGTTGTTCACCGTGGCTCATGCCTTGGGCCTGGATCACCAGGGTGGTGGACTGGTCAGGAGAAGTCACCGTGCCCGGGTTGAAGCGGTTCAATTCAATAGAATGGGAGGTGTCTGTGATCAGGGCGAATGCAGCCTGAAACGGATCAAAGGTGAGTGGCGCACCAGTGTGAAATCTAAGCCAACCAACTTCTGGAGAATCCGGTGCCAGGTCGGCCCAGAAAGGGGTTTCAAAGTCCATGAGAGTGAGCAACAAGGCCCCGGCGGAGGGGTAGATCTGTTCCGGACAGGACAGAGCGATGCCCGTGCCGGAGATAGTGCCGGGATAAGCCATGGCGTTGAGCAGATGCCGGAATACGGTCTGGCTGTCAAGCACCTCGGAATCCAGTCCTTTCATCAGCGAGGTCATTGCTGTCATTCTCCGCGGGTCAGAGTGAAAAATTCAACTGTGGTGTCAGCCACCTCTCTGGCCAGGGCCTGATGCCGCTGATGTTCTTTTGTTTCCAAAGTCCGGATCAGGGTGGTCATCAGGTGGGCATGAAATGCCGGAATCTGGAGCAGAGCATCAAACAAGGCTGCCAGGCGGGCGTGATCGTGATCACTGCCCGGGACCATGGCATATCCTTGGATCCGGTCCATGACCTGGACCATGCATCGGGTGACGGTCATCTCTCCGATGCAAAATGGAATGCCGGTCCCGTCCGCTTTGCCCTGAACCATGACCATCCCGGTTTCAGGCTTGATCAGAAAGGTACTGGCAACCGTTGGTTCCAGGCAGTCAAAAGCAGATTGAAGATCCTGCACCTCCGCTTCTGCCAGTAGCTGCATCCAATGTTTTCTGGTTGTTTGTGTCATGGACAACAATATTACCCGGTTTTTGGTGAGAAATTGATTATCGCTTTGTTAAACTAAAGTTAAAATCGGCATCATCATGTTTTCAAACCGATATTCATCGCCCATGAATATTTTTTTATTAAGAGCCTGTGGTTCGTCAGTTTTTCATATCTTTTCGGTAATCTGCCGGATCACCTGTTCCTGGTCGGTGGGATCATTCAGGGCAGTGGGGTAAATTCATTCTTGTTTTGCCTTTGCAAGGTCGATCGTGCTTAGTTTATCGGCGGTTGGATATACCGGAAACAATTAATAAAAAAGACTTGACAACACGGGAAACAGTGATTCATAATTATAATGTCGACATTCGACATTCGACATTCGACATTATTGGATATTAACCCTTTGTCCGGCAGCTGCCGCACCTTGCACCATTAATCACATAGGAGTGACAGGTAATGAATCTTTCTAAATTTCCCCGTCGTGGATACCTTCAGGCCCGACGCCGATTGAACCGTTGAAACAACTCTCCGCTGCACTTGGTGGACGGGTGAATTATTGGATTAAACGAGATGACCTTCTTCCGGGATGCGGAGGGGGGAATAAAACCAGAAAACTCGATTTCTGCATTGCACAGGGAATCGCACAAGGGGCGGATACCATCATCACCTGCGGTGCGGTACAGTCCAATCATTGCCGGTTGACATTGGCCTGGGCGGTCAAAGAGGGATTGGATTGCCATCTGGTATTGGAGGAACGCGTCAAAGGCAGCTACAAAGCAGATGCTTCAGGAAATAATTTTCTGTTTCAATTGATGGGTGTGAAAAGCATCACTGTGGTACCTGGGGGCTCCGATATGACGCAGGAGATGCAGCGAGCTGCTGAAAAGCTCAAGGAGGACGGAAGGACCCCGTATATCATACCCGGCGGTGCCTCCAACCCTGTCGGTGCCACCGGGTATGTCGCCTGTGCCCAGGAAATGTTGCAGCAGTTATTTGAAAAAGGATTGTCTATCGATCACTTGGTTGTGCCCAGTGGATCGGCCGGGACCCATGCCGGCATACTGACGGGCATCGAAGGCACTAATGCCGGGATTCCGGTCAGCGGGATTAACGTGAGCCGAACCAGACAGGACCAGGAATCACTGGTATACGAACTTGCCGTTCAAACGGCTGAAAGAGTGGGTGCTCCCGGAACAGTGGCCAGGCATACCGTTTCCTGTTTTGATGAATATGTCGGTCCGGGGTACTCGCTGCCCACCCCGGGAATGGTGGAGGCTGTCAAACTGATGGCATCCAAAGAGGCCATACTGATGGATCCCGTATATTCCGGAAAGGCAATGGCGGGGTTGATCGATTTGTCACGAAAAGGTTTTTTTGACAAGTGTGAAAATGTCCTTTTTCTGCATACCGGCGGCTCTCCGGCACTGTATGCCTACTTGGACAGTTTTAGATAAGTATGTCATGCGGTTTTTGAAATCGCATTGAAATGACCCCGGACATGATCCGGATTGATAAGTTTTTATGTTGGGTACACGTGTTTGTTCCCTCAACCAAAAGGAGGTATTGTCCATGAAAAAGCTTTATGTCCAAATGTCAATGTTAGCAATGACCCTGTTGTTGGCCATTTCTCTGGGTTCGATAGCAGCGGCAGGTCCTACAGTTATCAAAATCGCTCACCCCAACGTACCTCAACATCCGATGGGTCAGTGTTTTGAAAAATTTAAGGAACTGGTAGAACAGCGGTCCGATGGAAAGTTTCGTGTGGATATTTATGACAGTTCCAAATTCGGGAATTTCGACAGTGTCGTCCAAGGTCTGCAATTCAACATGCTCCAGATGGGATCAGCCTCTACACCCAATTTGTCACCTTTTTCCGATTCATTTTTAATTTATGACCTGCCGTTTTTATTTCCTGACTACGAGTCCACGGACCTGATCACAGACGGCCCCATTGGAATGGAAGCAGCTAAGGCACTGGAATCAAGCGGTATTATCGGATTAGGTTATATCGAAATTGGTTTTCGTAATCTTTGGAACAATAAAAAAGCCATCCAGACCATGGCGGATGCAAAGGGATTGAAGATTCGTTCAACTCCGTCAAAAGCCCATATTGCCACGTTGAGAGCCCTGGGGATGAACCCAACACCCATTTCTTGGGGCGAGGTGTATACCGCACTCCAGCAAAAAACGGTCGACGGGATCGACATCGATTTGAATTTGGCATGGTTCAACAATTTTCCGGAAGTAAATAACAATGTAACCATTGTCAACAGCCTCTACAGCCCGCACCTGGTGATGATGTCGAAAAAGTTTCTCAGCAGCCTGTCAGAAGATGACAAAAAAATGATCCTTGATACATTCCAGGAAATTAAACTCTATGAACGCAAGCTGATTCGCGACGGTGAGGAAGAGATCATGGACAAACTTTCGAACAAAGGCGTTAACGTGATTACTCTTAGCCCGGAAGAACGTGCGAAATGGGCTGAGGCAACAGCTGTGGTGTACGAAGAGTTTGAAAAGCGGATAGGCAAGGAACTGATAGAAAAAGTCAGAGCAACTATCGCTGCCGGAAAATAATTATCATGCCATGTTCACCCGGACAGGATTGCGCCTGTCCGGGTGATGGTGCTGGGAGGAAACATGCCGTCGGGTAAAACCATCATATCAAAGGCAGAAGAGATTTTTTCCAGTTCATGCCTTGCCGCCATGATAGTGATAATTTCGGTACAGGTGTTTCGGCGCTATGTACTTCAGAACTCATTGGACTGGTCTGAGGAGCTGGCCCGTTATTTTTTCATCTGGTCCGTTTATATTGGATGCAGTTTTGCAACTCAAGAGGATCGACACCTGGAAGTGACGATCCTTCGTCACATCAAAAATGAAAAATTTGTCAAACCTGTAACAGCCGTTGCCTATTTTTTTACCATTCTTTTTTGCGGATGCGTCGCCGTCTGGGGGACACAAATGGTTATCTTCCTCTTCAATACCGGCCAGAAAACCCAGGCTCTGGAAATCAGCATGTTTTGGATATTCATCGCCATCCCGCTTGGAATGGGGCTGATGGGATTGCGTACGTGTGAACGGCTATGGTTGTTGTTAACGGATAAACGTCACCCTGCCAATGGACACAAGGAAGAGGTTTGATTATGGATCCCATCATTATTTTGATTTTTATCTCGCTGGGTATGTTTTTGATTCTCAGTGTGCCTATCGGTATTGCCATTGGGCTTTCTGTTGCTGTGGGAATCGTTTTTGGGGATATCCTGCCAAGTGCCTTTCTGATCCAAAAAATGTTCACATCACTGGATGTGTTCCCACTCATGGCGGTTCCTTTTTTTATCATGGCCGGAGAAATTATGCAGAAAGGAAGCATGGCGGAACGGCTTTTGGCGGTCTCACGTGCACTGGTAGGTCATATAACCGGCGGCATGGCCCATATTTCAGTGTTGACCAGTATGTTTTACGGGGCACTTTCAGGTTCGGCACCTGCGACGGTTGCAGCGGTGGGAGGCATTATGGTTCCTTCCATGATCAAGGAAGGCTATTCAAGGCCTTTTGCCACAGCCGTTAATACCTCTGCCGGGACGCTGGGCGTTATCATTCCCCCCAGTGTCCCGCTTATTATTTATGGCACCACTGCGGGCGCTTCTGTGGGCGACCTGTTTATTGCCGGAATCATTCCCGGTCTGTTTATTGGCCTCTGCTTAATGGTATGCAGTTATCTGTTGTCCAGGAAATATGGCTATACCGGTTCAGGAAAAAGGGTCCCGATGAAGGATCTGCTAGTCGCCCTGAAAAATTCCATCCTGGCCCTTATGGTCCCGCTGATCGTTTTAGGGGGATATACGGCGGCTTTACCACCCCGACCGAAGCCGGAGTTATCGCTGTTGTTTATTCTCTGATCGCTGAAGGGATAATTCTTCGGACACTGTCCTGGAAAAAAATCTGGCTGATACTCCGGGGGACGGCGCTCACAACCTCTTCCATTTTTCTGGTTGTGGCCACAGCCACCGCGTTAGGCCAGATACTGCTGTTTCATAATGTGCCGGACATGCTGGTTGATTTGCTGCTGGCTATTTCTGAAAGTAAAATGGTCCTGATCCCCATCATTCTGATATTTCTACTTATTATGGGCACATTTATGGATGCCCTGGCCAATATTTTGATTTTAACCCCGCTGCTCTTACCCATTGTCACCAAGTTGGGCATCCACCCGATCCATTTTGGAATAATCATGATCACCTGCTCTTCAATGGGATTCTTGACTCCGCCAGTCGGTGTGAATCTGTTTGTGGGGTGCAGCATTGGAAACATCAGTATTGAAAAGTTGAGTGTAGCGGTCATACCGTTTTTGTGCGCCCTTCTTATCGCATTATTTGTCATAACCTTTGTTCCTTCACTTGCACTTTGGTTACCGGGATTGTCATAGATATGTCATATTTGAATCAAGGGTCATGCCTCGCTGCAGATATCCTTAGGGTGTGAAATTTTGAGGCTGGGTCTGCTATTTTAAAAACGAGAATCAAGGAGTTTCGTCATGATGAACGTCATCCCAGGAGATCAAACACCGGTTCTGGGCGTCAGTGGTCATGCCGGCGCCGGTCATGTGCACAGCCATTCAGGTTTTATTCAGGATGATTCCGCCGGGTTTGCGGCGGCCTGCTCTCTGATCGGCATGGCGTATCCCGCAGACACCATAATCGAAAAGGTATCGATCGATTCAGACACGGTGGAGGTTCATACCGGCGGTGGTGGGACCGGTCGTGCCATAGCCAGAAGAGGGTTTACGCTTTATGAAGCTGATTTGGTAAAACGGGCCGTCGGGTTGAATGGACTGTTCAGCCAGAGTGCGGCATTTCGCAGTATGGGACGGATTTATGGGCAGGGAGTGCTGGAAGCGCCAGTAGCATTGCAGACAGCGATTTGTCTGGCGGTGATCAATACGTTTGCACGGCGATATCCGGATGTCATCATCACTTCCGGTGAGGGAATTCAGGGGAATGTCGGTGCTTGTATGGGGCGGTTCTCGATGTCGACGGCATAAGTGTCTCGGCCATGGCGGTGTTGAACGCCACTCAAGGCGGTTTAGGGCCGGTTGAGGACCTGGAAGGCAATCTGAATTTTCTCGAAAAGGGCCGTTTGATGAAAACAATCGGGCTGGATGTTGTTCCCACGATTGTGTTGGAAACCAAGGCATATATCCCTTCAGTCAGTGATGGCCTGGATGAGGATCATTTCTGGATACGCTATAACCGTGAGTTTGACAACCCGGCAGTGGGCCAGGCACTTATTACCGCGGCCCAGAATCTGGGATTACCACTGATGCACTCCGATTCGGCATACCCAAGGCAGTCCGGCGAAATGCTCAAACTACGGTTGAGTTTGCAGATCGGGTCATTGAGATCGGGGAAAAATCAAAAAGGCCCGCACCGCCTCTGAGAAGGCTGCTCTTGTTAGTGAACTGGCCTTACTGGTCAGTCAAGATGCCGGGGGATAACCTATATGACAGCCCCCTGCACGAGATTGCTGCCGGAGCAGGCATCGTTCCGGGAATGGCGGCCGTTCTTTCAATGAGCGTATCCAAGCAGACGATCGATAAGTATAAGATACCGGAATTTACACCTGATGATAGTTTGCATTATCTGAATGTGACGGTTAACGCATTGAAAATTTTATCTGAAAATCTCGAAAAAGCCCGTTCATATCTGAATCTCAGGCGGCAGCAATTTTTGGACACGAATGCGCTGGAACGATTGATTTTGTGATCACTTTACAATATTATCGATTGGTTGAAAAATCAGGTAACGGTTGGAGGATGAAATCAGTAAAGGCATCTGAGATAAATGGATGATTTTAAAAAAAAAACCTACAGTGAACTGGTGGTTGATTATGTAAAGAATCGCATCCTCAGCGGACATCTGTCTCCCGGGGAGCCTGTGATGGAAAGTTCGATCGCTTCAGAACTGTCCATCAGCCGTGCCCCTGTTCGTGAAGCCATGCAGATATTGCTTCGGGAGGGGCTTATTGAATCACGCCCTCAAAAAGTAAAACATGTTACTGCACTGACATCCAAGCAGATTCGCGACAGCTATTTCACCGGCGGCATTCTGGAGGCGGCTGCAGTTGCCCAGGTGCTCGATCAATATACTGATAAAGACCTCGAAAAATTAGAATCCATTCTTTCCAAAATGAAGCAGATTGCAGATAACGGGGATCGCTTGCCGGAATTGGCAACATTGGATAATTCTTTTCACAATGTTCTGTTCTCTCGAATAGACAACGATCTGATCAAAGATCTCTGCCGCCGTTCCTGCCAGGGAATTTCAAAGTTTTTACTTTACAGGCACTGGTTGAAACTGTTTCCGGCGGCCAAAGTGTACCAAAGACATAAAAAAATCGTTGATGCCCTCAAACAAAAAGATGCTGCCATTATTGAGCAGGTCATCAGAGAGCATTACATAGAATCCGGTGAAAAGATGTCGGTTTTCGGGGTGGATGTTTATCAAGAATAGCATTTCAAGTTTGATACCGCCAATTGTATCCTTCCGGGTATGATTTCAATTCGTCCTTCTCCTTCCGATCGGATCAGTTTTATTTTCGGTTTGGGGGCTATTCATAGTCCAGGTACCGAATATGAGACCGTCTTTCACAGATATCTGCGCCTGCCTGAAATCATCTGATCCGTATTGGAGAAAGAATTCTCTGCGTAGGGCTGGATATGTCAAATCCTTTAGCGACTGGTCGGATGTTAAGATACAGCGCGAAAAACTTGTCTGTCAGAACGCTTGATTTTGTAGTAACTGATCTTAAATTATTGCACAATGGAGTAAATATAGACAATTTATATCTTTCAAGAGGAAATCCATGGGAAACCACATAAAACCGTTTTCTGCTGACCGCCATGACCGGGCTGTTTCTGGTGCTCGGGTATTCCCTGGGCGGGCAGACCGGCATGGTGATCGCCCTGATCATCGCTTTGGGCATGAACTTTTTTTCTTACTGGCAGTCCCATACCATTGTATTGAAAATGTACCGGGCAAAGCCGCTGGAGCGGTCCCAGGCACCGGGACTGCATGATACCGTGGCAAGGCTGTCCCAGCGGGCCTGCCTGCCCATGCCAAAACTGTATGTGATTCCCGAGCAGGCCCCCAATGCCTTTGCCACAGGCAGGGATCCGGAGCACGGGGTGGTGGCGGTCACCGAAGGGCTTTTGCACCTGATGAATCAGGAAGAACTGGAAGGGGTCCTGGCCCACGAACTGGGCCATATCAAGAACCGGGATATCCTTATCTCCACCATTGTGGCGACCCTGGCCGGGGCTATCATGTTTGTAGCGTCCATGGCTCGGTTTTCCGCATTTTTCGGCGGCAGGGACGACGAGGAAGGCGGCCTGGGATTTGTTGGGGTAATGGTCATGTCCATCCTGGCACCGCTGGCAGCCATGATGGTGCAGATGGCGGTCTCCCGTTCCAGGGAATACTTGGCCGATGCCATGGCGGCCCAGGTCACGGGCAGGCCCCAGGGGCTGGCTTCGGCCCTGAACAAACTGGGGAATATACCCGCCGGGGAGCTGCCGTGAATGCCAATCCGTCCACGGCCCACATGTTAATTGTGAACCCCTTGTCCGGCCGTCGGTTTGCCGGTCTGTTCTCCACCCATCCTCCCCTGGAAGAGCGTATCAAGCGGCTGACCGGTGCCGGACCGTCCAATGATTTCGGGCCCCATGAATCAAAGGAACAGAAATCCACTATGACCGAGCAGAGCCGGAAATTTTGGGATTCTTTGTCTTAAGAGTATTCGGGTCAAGCCGGAATGATCGGTCCGGGTTTTTGTGGAATCCCTGACCGATTTGTTTCAGGGGGCGGTCCGGGAGCCCAGGGACATGATTTCTTTGACCATGACTCTGCCCTTTTGGCCAGCCGTCAAAATTTCGTGTGCATTTTCGTACAGCTCACTGTCCTCCGGCAGGGCCTTCATCAGGAGTTCAGCCATGCCGGTGATGGGAAGCAGCAGATTGTTGAAATCATGAGAGATTTTTGGGAAATAGCACGGATGAATTCCAGTTTCTTCTCATGAATGCGGCGTTCTTCCTCTTGTTTTTATCGGTGATGTCTTGAAAAATGCACAGGGTCTGCCGGAATGACTGATCTGAATGTTTACCGATATTTCCGTAAAAAGAGACCGGAATGAAAGACCCGTCTTTCTTTTTTATTTCAAATTCAACGCCAAGCATTTCACCCACCGCCTTGAACCGAGAAAAATTTTCCCTGAAATGGTTTTTCCAGTCAGAATGGAGGAATTCGGCAAAGTTGCGGCCGATGACTTCGTCACGGGTGTATCCGAGTATTTTGAGCCAGGTGTCATTCACATCAAGGAAATTGCCGTTTTGATCCAGGGACTGATAACTCAACGGGGCGTTTTCAAACAGGGCCCGGAATTTGTATTCGTTTTCCCGCAACGCCTGGATATTTTGATTGTTTTGTTTGACATTTGCCAGCCAAACTTCGATTTCATCCCCGGCCCTGTGTTTTTTAAAATGGATGTGAGGCGGGACATAGTGAATGTTCTGAAGAAACAGTTCATCGTTGCAAAACAGGGTGGGGTGGGCGCTGATGGCGGTTTTGATGATTTCAGGCGGATACAGGTCTTTATTGTAGACGCAAAGGGATTTGAATGGATAAAACGGAAATAAAACCTGATTGATGATGTTTTCATAATAGATTAGTTTTTCCGCCAATTCGGGACTGCCAAGGATAAATGTCGCCTCTGCAACCATTCGAAGTGCGTTAAAACCTCCATCAACCGCTTTTTTTGAGATTTTTTGCCAGGTTCTGACGGTTTTGTCCGGGTCGAATCCTCCGTTGCCGGCATAGGATTCCTTTATGCTGAAAAGAACAAGCCGTTTCTCTTCAAGATATTGATCAAAATTTTCATGGGCAGAACTAAAGTCATCGCGGATCATGGCTTCGGTATAGTCATCGACGGCCATGATGCATTTTCATTCTTGTTCAATCCGTCAAGGATAAATTTAGAGGCGATTTTCGATAACGGCTCAGGTCATCAAAAATAATACAGGCATGGGCATGGTGACTGAGGCCGACTTGGGAAAATGTATGGTCAAAATCCACCGTGGTCACCTCCTTGTTGTGGTTCAACGAAACCGTTCAATTATTCAGAATACCGGGAAATCAGATGATGTAAATCAGCCGGACGTAGAATTAATTTATCACGGGATGCCAAAAAATGCCAGCAAACATTCGATGGCGAGAACACAATTCCCCAGTCTGCTGAATCAACTGCTTGACTCCTGCGATGCCACCCTTTATGGTATTGAGAAACGAAACCGGTATCATGAACCGTATGGAGGATGTGAATGAATCTGCTGAAAAAGCTCAAAGGGTTCCGTTTGCAGATGCGAACCGAGTACCCTTTTGGCTGGTCCATTGTCATGGGCAGTTTTTTCATTTTTTGGTGATCCTGTTCGGTACATCCGGTTATATGACGTTGGAAGGGTGGAGCTTCATCGAAAGTGTGTACATGGTGATCATCACCCTTTCCACGGTTGGATTTATGGAAGTGCGGCCCCTGTCCAATGTCTCCCGGGTCATGACCATCCTGGTGATTTTCGGCGGAGTGGGCGCATTTTTTTATCTGGGGGGGTCACTGGCCCAGATGTTTGTGGAAGGCAAGTTCCAAAATCTTCTCGGGAGGCGAAGGGTGCAGAAAATCATCGATGAACTCGACGGGCATTATATTGTCTGTGGATACGGCAGAATCGGCCGGGTGGTGGCACAGGGGATCAAAAAAGAAGGGTTCGACGTTGTGATCATTGAAAGAAGCCCAAAGGCCCTGGAACAGCTTGAGGAACAAAAAATGCTGTTTATCGCCGGGGATGCCACCACGGATGAGGTGCTTCTCTCCGCCGGCTTGAAAAAAGCCAGGTGTCTGATCACAGCCCTGGCCGAGGATGCCGCCAACGTGTTTGTCACCCTGACTTCCCGGCAGCTGAATCCGGACATCACCATCGTGGCGAGAACTGACACGGAAGCGCATGTGTCCCGGCTGAAACAGGCCGGTGCAGAGCGGGTTTTTATGCCTTACAGCTCGGTGGAATGCGCCTGGTTCAAAGTGTGCTCAGACCCACGGCCACCAGCCTGATGGATCTGGCCATCCGGGGGGATATCAACCTTCAGATGGAGGAGCTGCCCGTTTCGGACCGTTCCGACTGGTGGGGAAAATGGTCAAGGACTCCGGAATCCGCCCCCGGTTCGACATCCTCATTGTCGGCATTAAACAATCTTCCGGTGAATGGTGTTCAATCCGGGTCCGGACACCGTGATCGGGTCCGGAGATCTGTTCATCGCCTTAGGAAAGCCGGAAAACCTGCAGAAACTTCAGAAAGTGTCAGATCCGGATGTCTGCTGACCGCTTGTCGAATTGCCGGGTTATTTTTCTTCAATCACCTTTCCCCGTGAGGTAAAGGAAATCCCCTGCTGGGTCTGGGCTCCGATCATCACCGTTTCGATGATGGGCGGATTCACGGCGTTGGAGGCTTCCCATTCCACCAAAAACTGGCGCCGGATCCCCCGGCCTTATCCGATTCATGGACCACAAAGCGTGTGGCGGACATTCTTTCCAGAATAACCGGCTCTTTCAGATATTCTTCCAGAATTTTTCCCTTTGAATTGAAATAGGTAACCTTGGTGACCAGAATCACATCCTTTGGATCGGTATTCCGGATGCTCAGGGTCACAGCCAGCAGAAACGGGCGTTCCCGGTCACCAATGTAGATGTGGGAGTAGACCGGGGCATAGACCACCTGCCCCCGGGACAAAGAAACCGGTTTTCCGTCTCCGGCAGCCGAAGTTGCCGTCACCAGGCTGACCAGGAGGATGGTGCAAATGATTGAACGAAGACGATGAATCAGTGGTGTCATTTTGAGTCCCTTTTACTGCCTGACCCTTTGCCGGAGAGTATGGGGAATCCGGTCGGACCAGTGGATGAAAAAAACAATTTACCCTTCGGGGTTATATCATAATATATGGCACCGATATATCTTATTGTCAACAACGCCGGATTTGACAGGAGACACAAAGAAAATGAAATACATCGGGGTCCATGTGAGCATCCGCGGGGGCGTGGAGAACGCGCCGTCCAACGCAAAAAAAATCGGAGCCACGGCCTTTGCCATGTTCACCAGAAACCAGCGACGATGGTCATCCCCTCCCCTGACCGATGAGAACAGCACCGGATTCAGGGACCAGTGCCGGAAGTATGGGTTTGATTCATCGTTTATTCTTCCCCATGACAGCTATCTTATCAACCTGGGGCATCCAGACCCGGCCGGACTGGAAAAATCACGAACCGCTTTTTGCGAAGAGATGGAGAGATGTGAAAAACTGGCTCTGAGATATCTGAATTTTCACCCGGGCAGCCATCTGAACCGGCTGTCAGCGGAACAGTGCCTGGACCGCATTGCCCACTCAATCGATTTGGCGTTGGGGAAAACAGGCGGGGTGACAGCCGTGATCGAAAACACCGCCGGCCAGGGTACCAATCTGGGGTACCGGTTTGACCACCTGGCCCGGATTATCGATCGGGTTTCTGATAAACCCGGCTGGGGGTTTGCCTGGATACTTGTCATCTCCATGGGGCCGGCTATGATATCAGGACCGCTGCAGCATTCGAGAAAACCATGGATGAATTTGACCGGATCGTGGGGCTTCAGTATCTTGCAGCCCTGCATTTAAACGATTCCAAAAAGGAGTTCAATTCCCGGGTAGACCGGCACGAGAGCATTGGCAAAGGCGAACTGGGCCTGGCACCGTTCGAATTCATCATGAACGATGCCAGGTTTGACAACATGCCTTTGGTACTGGAAACTCCGGACGATTCCCTGTGGGAAGCGGAAATCAGGCTGCTGTACGATCTGATTCGATAACGTCCATGACCAGATCCGGGCTGGAAGCGAAAAATTTTCAATGATATCGAATCAGGACTGGCATCCGGGGTGAAAAGCGGATATAAAAAAGATTTGATCAATTTTTTTGGAGGAAGGGAAAATGAAAAAAACAGGACTGGTGGGATGGCGGGGCATGGTGGGGTCCGTGCTCATGGAACGGATGATGGCACAAAATGATTTTGACAGAATCACCCCGGTTTTTTTCACCACCTCCCAGGTCGGACAAAAAGCCCCGGATGTGGGAAAAGAAGTTCCGGCCCTGATCGACGCCCATGACATCGACGCACTTATGGAAATGGAGATCATCATCTCCTGCCAGGGAGGGAGCTATACTGAAGCGGTGCGGCCGAAGCTGGCCCAAAATGGGTGGAAAGGGTTTTGGATTGATGCGGCCTCCTCCCTGCGCATGGCCGATGACAGCGTTATCGTTCTGGACCCGGTGAACCGGAAGGTGATCGATGATGCCCTGGACCGGGGCATCAGAAACTATATCGGCGGCAACTGCACCGTGTCCCTGATGCTCATGGCGTTGGGCGGACTGTTTGAAAATGACCTGGTGGAATGGCTCACCACCATGACCTACCAGGCCGCCTCCGGTGCCGGTGCCAAGAACATGACCGAGCTGGTGGCCCAGATGCGGGCCATCGGTGATGCGGCCGCCCGATTCTGGATGATCCAGCTTCAGCCATCCTGGATTGGACCGGAAGGTCACGGACACCCTGCGCTCAGGTGAATTTCCCACAGCCAGCTGGGGGGTGCCCCTGGGGGCCAGCCTGATCCCCTGGATCGACCGGGCCATGGAAAACGGCCAGACCAGAGAGGAATGGAAAGGGTTTGTGGAAACCAATAAAATTTTAGGCCGGTCCGACCGTCCCGTGCCCATTGACGGCCAGTGCGTCAGAATCGGAGCCATGCGGTGCCACAGCCAGGCGTTCACCATCCGGCTGAAAAAAAATGTATCCCTGGCTGAGATCGAAGCCATGCTGGCCGCCAACAACGATTGGGTCAAGGTGGTTCCCAATACCAAGGATCGGACCGTCACCGACCTGACCCCGGCCACAGTCACCGGCACGTTGACCGTGCCGGTGGGCCGAATCCGCAAGATGACCCTGGGAGAAGACTATCTCACGGCGTTTTCCGTGGGGGATCAGCTGCTGTGGGGAGCGGCCGAGCCGTTACGCCGGATCCTCAATATCATTTTATAGGTGTATCGGGGTAAAGACCCGGCCGAAGCTGTCCCGGTTTCTCCGGGTACACGGCCGGGTCATGCCGGAACCGGATTTTGGATTACCCGGTCCGGTGGTCCGGTGAGGGTGGCCTGGATCACGCGCTCCATGAAAATGGGATCGCCTGATGCGGTTTTCGGGGCCTTGTCTTTGATGGACAGGGTCACGGTCCGGCAGGAGGTCCCTGCTGCTCGCCCTATATCCCGGACTTTGTCCACCAGGCTTCCCGGGCAAAGGCATCGGCCGCTTCAAAGTCTTTGAATTGCCGGGTGCCGGCGATGCCCTCCACCATGAACCCGCCCCGGTGGCCCGGCGTGATGCGGATCTGGCGGTGAACCATCACATCCGAGGTGATGGCGCCGATGGCGTTGGCCACGTCCGCATCTTCCGGCAGAATCGCTTCCGTGCCCAGTGCCCGGGCCGCCTCGGGCAGGAAAAATCCGATGGGTGCCCCGATACCGATCACCGGCCGCTTCAGGTTGATACGTACCTGATAATCCGGGCTGCCCCCGGCCATCAGGTTGTCGATCAATGCCCGGCACACCGGGCAGGTGGTCAATCCGTCCGGATCGATCTCGTCATCCAGCTGCCGCTTGAGCAGTTCCAGGGTCAGGCACCGGATCCCTTTTTCCATGAGCAGACGGATCATCTTTTCCAGGTCCATTCTGGCCAGACGGGCCATGAATTCGGCATATGTCAGGGCTGCGGCCCGGTCCCACCGGGTGAATTTTTTCTGGATATGCAGCAGGTCGGTGAAGGTCAGGCCGCACCGCTGGATGGCAAACCGTTCCTCCAGCCGGGCCAGGGGCAGGCCCGCTTCCGTTAGGACTCCGGTTTTTCCATCAGCTCTTCGATGGAAAAGGGCCGTCGGATCACCAGGGACATCACCTGGGCTTCCATGGGCGTGAGACAGGACAGATTAACCGATCCAGTGGCGGTGATGATCTGCATTTTTTGAGTGGCGGTGGTGAACCGGCTCAGATGATGATTTATATATTTCAGGGCCTTCCCTGTTCCAGTCCGATGGCCGGCCACCCAGGCAATCGGTGCCACCCGGCCGGGACCAATGATAAACTCCCCTTTTTCATAAAGAATCCGGCTGTCACCGCCCAGCCCGGCGGTGCGGATGTCCAGGGCCTGAACATGGGTGCGACGGCCGCCGACTCTGGAGCCTTTTTCATTGAGTCGCACCAGATTGTCTTTCAATGCGGCCGTGTCCGAGGTGGTCCCGCCCATGTCCACCACCAGTGCATCGGTTCTGCCGGTGAGGTGCCTTGCCCCGGCCACGGAAGCCGCCGGGCCAGACAGAATGGTTTCCACGGGCCTTTTTTTGGCCATGTCCGCATCCATCAGGGTTCCGTCCCCTTTGACCACCACAATGGGGGCGGCAATACCAAACCGTTCCAGCACCTGTTCCAGATCCGTCAGCAGGTGTTTGAGCCGGGGAATGATCCGGGCGTTGAGCATGGCTGTGACGGCCCGGGTTTCGAAATTCAGGGTATCGGAAAGCTCATGACCGCAGCTGACAAACAGGCCGGTGTGGTCGGACAGAATCTGTTTCACCGCCAGTTCATGGGCCGGATTCACGGCACCGGCATAGCCTGAGACGGCAAAGGCCGTGACCCCGTGGCGCTGCATCATCTCATCGGCGATCCGTCTGACCTGGTCCGGGTCCACGGGCACCTTTTCCCGGCCCGCGATGTCCAGTTTGCCAGTGATTACGGCTTTGGGTGAATAGACAATGGTGTGTTCGTCTATCCCCGGGGACGGCATCAAGAGCATGCCCACGGTCTGGCCTTCGTTTTCCACAATGGCGTTGGTGGCAAGGGTGGTGGACAGGGCCACCAGGGCCACTTCGCTGAGCTGATCCGGGTCCAGCTGCGAGAGCGCATTCTCGATGCCGATGGTAAAATCCCATTTGGTGGTCAGGGCCTTGGCCTTGCTCCCGGTGGATCGGTTCTTCAGATCATAGACCACCGCGTCTGTGTAAGTGCCGCCGGCATCAATGCCTAAACCGGTTTGGATTTTCAGACCGAATTCCGTGTCCGGACGGTCAGACGGGACCACGCATTCGGTTTCCTGGGAGGCCGCACTGGTACCCGGGTCCCACACCGGGCTGGCGGCCAGGGTGGAGCCCACCGGTTCAAAAGTGATGGTATGGCCGGGGGGTACCACCAGAATGCCGGGGGTGGATTCCGTAATGGTCAACATCCGGCGGATCTGGCCCTGGTCCCCCTTGATCCGTTCAAACCGCCATCCGTATTCATCGGCCATCTCCTTTGCCATTTGTTCATATTTGGCGGCCTGTCCGGACCGGGTTTCGATGAATGCGGCCCGTTGGTAGTTTTTTTGCCAGGAGTTGAGAAACGCAAAGGTCTGGTCGGCCGCTGTCCGGCCATGGGATCTTTTCACATCCTCATACACCAGCTGCCGGCCTCCGAACCAGGCCTGGCCTCGGCGCTGGGAAACCGGGACCGCTTTTCCTCGCACCATCCGGCAGACAGATAATAGGTGCCGGGATATTGTTTGAACTGTTTCTGGTAGACTGCATCTCCTCCTAAAAACAGGGAGATGCAGTCATGCACTTTTGGAAGCACCAGGGGCACGGTCCGGGCGGTCAACCCCACCGTGCCTTTGCCGCAGACCCCGTAACCGATGATGATCCGGTCCGCGTCCTCATTGCTGTCAATCCGGTCGACAGCCTCCTGAACCTGGGTGTTGAGTTTATGGGGATTCTCATGCAGCCCGGCTTCCAGAAATTTGGTTTCCAGTGCCAGTCCCAGCTCATGGGCGACTTCCTTGATATCTCTGGCCAGCACCGCACAGGCGATGACATAGATTTTTTTCTTCACAATGGATTCCTCAGGGTTGTTCATTTGTCCAAGCTTTTAAAATAAGCGGCTGTCCAACCGGGTGTCAACTGTTTTTCGAAGTGGAGATCGGACCTGTGCCGTGGGGCACCTGTAGATCTTATCTTCTGCCGAGTTAGACAGGGAGAGGGGCATTGGCTGCCCCTTTGGCAAACCCGTAGGTGGCTTCATGGATGGACAGCCAACCGTCCCGTTCATTGAACGTGGCGCCTAAGGCTTCGGGCGCCAGAAACGGAAACCGCTGACGCAGATCGTTTGCGCCGATGTATTCCGCACCGGTGAGGCCGCTGGCATGGAACTGGTCCACGGCTTTTTTCAGGTTCGGCAGCTGAACCTCGTCATCCGTGACAAACAGATAACCCCGCTGGGTCACGTGGATATCGATATTGGGCAGGCCCACGACGTCCCTGAAATTTTCAAACATCTCCACGCTGGTCAGGGCCAGGTCGGCTATGGGTTTTTCCGTGAACTGGGTTCTGAAACACTCGGCACTGGCCGGCGTGGTGAGGCTTGACAACGCATCCCGCTTTTCCAAAAGAATGGTGGTGATGCCGGCTTTGGACAGCCAGAACGCGGTGGCTGCGCTCACAATGCCGCCGCCGAACACCACGGCATCAGCTGTGTTGATCCCGAATCGATTTGGTATGGTAATCTCACGCATGATTTTTTTTCTTATGTTCGTGTGTTAGATTTGGTTTTACAAAAATACCGGGGTGGTTTTTATGTTGAAATCCCGCAATAGTCAAATTGTTTTTCGTGAGGATGTTTTTGCCACGAAGAGCACGAAGGGGGGATTCCGATGATCGCATCCTTCGCGTCCTTCACGATTTCCTAACCAACGTTCCGCAAATCGGGCGGTTTGATATTGAACCCGTCGGCATTTTTTCAAAATTACGCAAGAGTTTCATGCGTTGTTGGCCATTATCTTCTGCGGATTTTTCCATGATCGGTCCAGGTCCTTTTGAATGCCGGGACCCATGTCCGGGGCCTGGAAACCGGCCAGGATCTCCTTGTATTTGGCATTGGCCCGCTGTGTCATGGACAGGCTGCCTTTGGCGGTCCAGGTATCAAAGTTCTGGCGTTCCTCCATCATGGGAGGATAGAGCTCGGATCTGAAATACTGAAATGTGTGGCGGTTGGTGAGATACTCGCCGCCGGGCCCCACCTGGTCGATGACATCCACGGCCAGTTTTCCGGGATAATCTCTTCCCCTTTTTTGATGCGGCGGCACATGCCCATCATTTCCGCATCGATCATGAATTTTTCATAAGAAGCGGTCATATACCCGTCCAGGATTCCGGCCGAGTGCAGCACAAAATTGATGCCGGACAGGCAAGCCATCTGTAGGCTCATCATGGATTCGCACCCGGCCTGAGCATCCACGGTCTTGGTATCGGTCAACGACTCTTTCCCCCGGGACGGCAGGTTGTAGAAGCGCCCCATCTGGGCCATGGCAGCTGTGTTTACTGCCATCTCCGGGGCACCGATGCTCAGGGTGCCGTAATGCATGGCTGCGTCGGCATAGGTCATGATGCCGGCCCCCATGAACGGTTTGTCCGACAGAGTCATGGCCGCATAGGTCCGTTCGGCGTTCCGGATTTCCACGGGGATGTCATTGGATTCCATCATCATGCCGCCTGTGATATTTAAATGAGGAATGGCACAGGCCAGTTTGGCAAAGTTCCTGAAATCCTCCAGGGTGCCGGGCCGGCGGCCGTGGTCCAGGCAGTTGACAAACGGAGAGCCGTAACAGGGAATGAACGCGATGTTGTCCCCGCCGATCTCTACATTTTTTTCCGGATTTTTGGCGTGCTGAGTGAAGCGGGCCGGGGCTTTTTGAATCTGTTCCTCCACAAATTTCCGGGAGAAGAAAACCCGGACCCCTGAGCGGTCTTTACGAACAACAGTGATGAAAAGGAATTTCCCGGACAATGTCCGAAAGCGGATTCGGTTTGAAAACGGAAAGGTGATATTCTTCAACCAGAGAAACAGGAACCGGCAAAGAATTGTTCGCCCAGTCCATCCACAACCACAGTCCCAGAAAAAAGGCCTCGTTTATCCCGGTCAACTGCGCCGCGATTCCGGAAAACCTTTTGGAAGGAATCCTTTTCGGTACCTCCCGGGGATCTTTTACCGGTGCCATTGACCCTTCAGGTCAAACTGCTTCGGGTCATTCAGGAAAAAAGGTCCGAAAGCTGGGGTCACTCAAGGAAATCGATCTGGATGTAAAAATTATATCTTCTGTGGGGCAACTGCCCCTGAAAAATGTTCAAAACGGGTCTCTTCGCATGGATCTTTTCTATCGAATGGGGGTGGTCTCCATCATGTTGCCTCCCCTGAGGGAGAGACAAGGGGATCTGGAAATACTGCTGCAGCATTTTATTTCCAGATATAACCAGACCCAGGTCGATCAGGCATATTCGCCGGAATCCGCCCCTAACCTGATGGAAACCCAGAAATCCCGTGAACAGGAAATGATCCTGAATGCTTTGGCCCGGTCCCGGGGAAATGCAGCCAGAGCGGCCCGGTCTCTGGGCATTTCTCCCCAGTCGTTTCATTATAAAATGAAAAATTTGGCATTGATCGAAAAGCATTTGTGTAAAATTTAGATGCAAAAATGTAAAAATAATTGACTGTAAAACAAAAATTTTTTTGACATTTTTGGTACTGATTCATTTTGTAAAAGCCAGTTGCTATCGGGCGATATGTAATTTTTTAAAAAATCAATTAAAATATCGCGTGAAATATCAAGGAATCATAAATTTACGGCGTGATTAAATGACATTCCCGTGAAAAGCCGTGAATGACTGGTACACAAACTGCATAATTAAATATCAGTTTGACGTGTATGCGAAAAATCGCAAACAAGAAATCTTGATTTTTTGGAGGGAATCGTTATGGGTACGAAAAGAATTCTTCATGTTGTCGCGTGTCTCATGGCCGTGTTATTCTTTGCAGGGGCGGCGGCATCTGCTGCAGACAAAGTGCTGCCGGTGGGGCGATTGGCCCGTTTACCGGACCTTCTGCCCAGACGGGTAAAGAGTTCTAAGCCTCGGTGGAGGTGGCACTGAATACCATCGGCTATAAAGTGGGCGATCACAGGATTTTACCGGTATGGGTAGACTCCCAGTCAGACCCGGCTAAAGCCTCCGGTGCTTACGCAGAAGCGGTGGAAGGGAAAGGGATACAGGCCGGGGTACTCAATTGGCATTCCTCGGTTGCCATTGCGGTCATGGATGTGGCGGCCATGAGCGTGGGGTTTGATTTTACGGCCGGGTTTATTAATATCGCAAATTTCGAGTATATGGCCGTGGCCGGCGTCGGTGGATATACGTCTGCGCTGCTGGTGATCAATACGGGTTTGGCCCCTGGTTTGCCATGGTGGCCGGCGGAATTTCGTCGGCTGTTTTAGGGTTGATCATCGGCATGATCTCCCTGCGCCTGCGGGGGATTTTTGCGGCCTGCCTGTTCTGGTTCTTCGGTCTGGCTCTCATGGGCCTGGCCATCAAGATGGTCTGGCTGACCCGGGGCCCCTGGGACTGAGAACACCCCGACTGTTTGAGGCGGAATCCAATTTTCCGCTCAATTTTCTGATCATCATCCTTGTGTACCTCATTTACCTGATTGTGTAAATGGGTGGTTCCAAGATGGGACTGGCGTTCAAGGCCATCGGCCAGAATATGGATGCGGCCAGAACATCCGGGATCGATCCGGCAGCCCAAAAACCGGGCGTTGCGGTATTTTTTAAATGGCAGAGAAGCAAATGCATAGCGTATCAAACTAGAAAGGAGAGTGAGCAAAATGAAAACCAATGCAAGAGCGGTTGTCATCGGTGGCGGCGTCATCGGTGTGTCTGTAGCCTATCATTTGGCAAAATATGGATGGAAGGATGATGTGGTTCTTCTGGAAAAACATGAACTGACATCCGGGTCCACCTGGATGGCGGCAGGCAATGTCTCCTTTTTCCATTCTAATTATTACGGCACTCAGGTGAACAAGAAAAGCATCGAGATTTATAAGGAACTGGAAAAAGAGACCGGTCAGCCCGCCGGCTGGCATACCACGGGTTCCATCCGTACCGCGGACAATCCGGGCCGGATGGATGAGCTGGGATATGCTTATTCCATGAACCGTTGCCTTGGCCTGGATGTGTCTTATGTGACCCCGGAAGAGATGAAAAAACTGCATCCGTACATGGAGGTTGACGGGTTGATCGGCGGTCTTTACTGGCCGGATGACGGGGATGTGGATCCTAACTCCGTGACCCAGGCCATGGCCAAGGGGGCAAGGCAGAACGGGGTGGAGTTTAACCTGCATACCCTGGTGACCGGCATCTACCAGAAAGACAACGGTGAATGGGTGGTGAAAACGGACAAAGGGGATATCACCTGTGAATGTGTGGTCAATGCTGCCGGCTTGTGGGCCCCTGAAGTGGCGAAAATGGTGGGCCTGGAAATTCCCTCCATTGCCATTGCTCATACCCATATTCTGTACGAGAAGATCCAGGCCATTGACGAGGCGGAAGGGTATCTTCCCCTGGTCCGTGACCCGGACAAATCCATTTACCTTCGCCAGGAAATGGATTCCCTGATTCTGGGAATGTATGAAGCCAACGGCCAGCAGTGGAAGCGCCGGGGTGTGCCCTGGGATTACGCCCAAGAGGAACTGAATCCGGATCTGGATAACATTGCGGATTGCATTCAGGCAGGTATCGACCGGTTCCCCATTCTGGGGGACACCGGGTTCAAGCATATCACCGCCGGCCCCATCACCTATACCCCTAACGGTGATCCTCTGGTGGGTCCGGCAGCCCCGCTTAAAAATTTCTATAATGCTTGCGGTTACAGCTTCGGCATCACCCAGGCAGGCGGCATCGGTCATTACCTGGCCGGATGGATGATGAACGGCGAGCCCGAAATCGACCTGTGGCCGATGGATTCGAGGCGTTACGGCTCCTATGCCAACTGGGCGTATAACACCGAAAAAATTGCAGACACCTATCCCAGGCTGTATGCCACCATCTTCCCCAACGAGTTCCGGGATGCGGCCCGCCCTAACCGCACCAGCCCGATTTATGAATACCAGAAACAGGCCAATGCGGTGTTCGGGGACTACTACGGTTGGGAATGCCCAAACTATTTCCCGCCAAAGGGAAAGGATGGGTATGAAAATCCCTCCTGGAGACGCTCCAATGTGTTCAAACATGTGGGAAATGAATGCAAGCACGTGATGGAGAAAGTGGGGATCATCGACCTGACCCGGTTTGCCAAGACAAAGATTTCAGGGCCCGGTGCCAAAGCCTGGCTCAATAACATGACCTGCCAGAAAGTACCGGAAAAAGACGGCCGCATTGCTCTGGGCCCCATGCTAGACCACAACGGAAACTTCAAGACCGACATGACCGTGAGCCGGGTCAATGAAAATGAGTTTTTCTGCGTCACAGCCTCTGTAGGAAAAAACACGACCAGCACTGGATGATTGAAAACCTGCCCAAAGACGGGGCGGTGTGTATGGAAGACCTTACCTACCAGATGGGATGCTTGGTCCTGGTAGGTCCCAATTCCCGGGAAGTGCTGGCCAAAGTCGCCTATGACGATGTGTCAACTGATGCGTTTAAATTCGGTACTTCCCGGGAAATTTACGTGGGCCGGACCAAGTGCCGGGTCAACCGCATGAACTATGTGGGGGAACTGGGATTTGAGATTTTTCATCCCATTCAGCATCAGATCACGTTGTATCAGGATCTCATGAACGCGGGCGCTGAATTCGACATCCGTCTGATCGGTATGCATGCCATGGATTCCATGCGTCTGGAAAAAGGGTATCTGGCATGGAAGAGCGAGATGAACGTACATCACACCCCGCTGGAAACCAATGTGGCCTGGACCGTGAAAATGGACAAGGATTTTATCGGCAAAAAGGGCCTGGAAAACAGAAACAGGAAGGTATTCCCCGGAAACTGGTATGCCTGGTGGTGGAAACCGAGGATTCCGACGCTTATGGGTATAACCCGATTTTGCGGGAGAAGAGCGGATCGGCATGACCTCATCCGGCGGTTACGGCCATCGGGTGGAAAAAGCATTGCCTTAGGTTATGTGCCGCCTGAGTATGCCAAAGAGGGAATCCGGCTGGAAGTGGAGATTCTGGGTCGCAAACGCAGTGCCACAGTAATGGCCATGCCCCTGTATGATCCTAAAAATGAAAAATGAAAAGCTGAAAATTGATTGTTTGAGGATAAACTATGAAAATCTGTGTGTGTGTGAAACATGTGCCGGATACGGCCGCTACCATCAAGATCGACGGTGACGTCGGATTCAAGGATTCGGAAATCAAATTCGTGGTCAACCCGTATGACGAATACGGCATTGAAGAGGCGATCAAACTGGCGGAGAAAAATGGTGGTGAAGTGGTGATCATCAGCGTGGGAAAACCCGAGGCGGACGCTACCATTCGGTCGGCCCTGGCCATGGGTGCGGAAAGAGGTATTCTGGTGACCACTGACAGCCAGTTTCTGGACTCCACCCTGACGGCCAAGGCTCTGAAAGCGGCCATGGAAAAGGATGGACTGCCGGATATCATTTTCACCGGAAAGGGCTCGGTGGATTCTGAAACCTTTCAGACTCAGTACCGCCTGGCCGGATATCTTGGGGTGCCGGTGGTAAATGAAGTCAGTAACTGACCGTTGACGGCGGCAAAGCCGTTGCCGAGCTGGAAGTGGGCGGCGGTGACAAACAGGTGGTTGAAATGAGTCTGCCGTGCGTGATCGGGGCCACCAAGGGGTTGAACGAACCCAGGTATCCAAAATTTCCCGATATCATGAAGGCCAAGAAAAAGAAAATCGAGCAGATGAGCCTGGCGGACCTGGGAATCGATGCCTCGGCCGGTGCCGTGACTCTGGAAAAACTGGAGCCCGTGCCGGAAAGAGCCGGTGCCAAAATGATCGAAGGGTCTGTGGAAGAACAGGTTACCGAACTGATCCGGGTTCTCAAGGAAGACGAAAGGGTTTATAATACAAGGAGAATGTTGTTATGGCCAGGACTGGCATATTGATAGAAACGGAAAACGGAATGGTCAAGAATACCTCACTGGGGTGATGACCGCTGCACAAGGCCAGGAAATAATTGCTCTGGTAACCGATGCCGACCCGGCAGGCCTGAAGGATAAGCTGGCGGAGTATGGGGCGGCAAAATCGTGAAATTGGCGGCATCCGGCGGGAATGTCGCTGCCAGCCCTGACCTGCAGGCTGAGGCACTGGCTGCCGCCGTCGAAGAATTTGACCTGACAGCGATGCTGGGAACGGCATCCGCTATCGGCAAGGATTTGTTCGCACGGCTTGCTGCGCTGATGGACCTGCCTTTGGTGTCGGATTGTGTGGCCCTGGATGTGCCGACCAAAACCGCCAAAAAATCACATTTTTCCGGCAAAGCCTTTGCCACCCTCAAGGTGGAGGCAGCGGTGCTGCTGGCAACGGTTCGGCCCAATGCCGTCGAGGCAAAACCGGCCCTGTCTGCCGGGGAAATCGCCGAGTTCGTCGCAAATGTGTCCGATCCCGGGAAATTGGTGATCAAAGAGGTGAAAAAGGGAGATTCCGACAAGATCGATCTGACGGAAGCACCGATCATCATCACCGGAGGCCGGGCCATCAAGGCGGCGGAGAACTACAAGATGCTGGAAGACTGTGCCGCCAAGATCGGTGCGGCGGTCGGTGCTTCCAGGGCCGCAGTGGATGCGGGGTACGCCCCCCATTCCATGCAGGTGGGACAGACCGGCAAAACCGTGTCTCCACGGCTGTATATTGCCTGCGGCGTGTCCGGGGCGGTACAGCATTTTGCCGGCATGAAAACTTCCAAAGTGATCGTGGCCATCAACGAAGACAAGGATGCCCCGATTTTCGCCAAGTGCGATTACGGCATTGTGGGGGATATCTTTGAGGTGGTCCCTGTTTTGACCGAAAAATTATGACATCTGAAGCGCCTGGGTCTTGAAAAAGACTCCGGCGTTTTGTCAGCCGTCAGCATCCGCCCCCGGCCGACAGAGATGTCTGACAAACCAACAGATGAGGGAATCATCATGAAGATACTTGTTGCCTATGACAAGAACACGTCTACATCCAAAGTGCTGGACAAGGCGTTGAAGCGTGCCAAGGCATCCAATGCCTATGTGTATCTGATCCGAACCTGTGACCCGGACATAAAAGAACGGGAGATTCGGGAACTGGAGTACCGCCTCAATGAAATCCGGGAAGAAGTTTTCAGGAAACACGGCATTGACAGCGAAGTCCATATTCTGATCCGGGGCCTGGCTCCGGGAGAGGATATTGTCCAGTATGCCTATGAAAAGGATGTGGATGAGATCATTATCGGCATCAAAAAACGCTCCAAGGTGGAAAAGATGGTGTTTGGATCCACGGCCCAGTATGTCATTCTGGAGGCCCATTGTCCGGTGCTGACCGTAAAATAAACGGGAATCAGCAATGATACGGATCTTGAGGATGCTACGCATTGACTAACCATATACCAAGAAGGGAGTAGCTTTTATGAAAGACAGGTTTGATACGGATTATCAAGTCGGCCAGGACAATGTAAAAAAATGGGGGATGGATGTGCATCCTGTTTTTTTATTGTGGCCTCGATCGTCGTCATTTTTATTGTGTTAACCTTGTGGAATCCGACAGGGGCAAAAGGCGTCTTTGACGGCTCTAAATCATGGACCATTGAAAATTTTGACTGGTTTTTCATGATTTCCGGCAATCTGTTCGTGCTTTACTGCCTGGCTCTGATCGTGTTGCCCCATGGTAAAATGCGTCTGGGGGGCCCGGATGCCAGGCCGGAATTCACCCGAATGTCATGGTTTGCCATGCTGTTTGCCGCCGGCATGGGCATCGGTCTGTGTTTCTGGAGTGTAGCCGAACCTGTGGCTTATTACACGGACTGGTGGGGAACACCCCTGAACACACCGCCCAATACGCCGGAAGCGGCCCGGGCTGCCATGGGCGCCACCCTGTTTCACTGGGGAATCCATCCCTGGGCCATTTATGCGGTCACGGCCCTCGCTTTAGGTTTCTGTGCTTTTAACAAAGGCCTGCCGTTGACCATCCGTTCCACGTTTTTCCCGCTTCTGGGCGAAAAACCTGGGGTTGGCCCGGTCATATCGTGGACATTATTGCAGTCATCGCCACTATTTTCGGTCTGGCCACTTCTCTGGGGTTCGGGGCTCAGCAGGCAGCATCCGGGCTGCATTTTCTGTTCGGATTTGACAACACCTTGGGTCTGCAGCTGATCATCATTGCCGTGGTCACCGGGGTGGCACTGTTTTCCGTGTACAGAGGACTTCACGGCGGTGTCAAACTGCTGAGCAATATCAATATGATCCTGGCGGTCGTTCTGCTGCTGTTCGTGATTCTGGCGGGGGCGACCCTGCATTTTTTTGCAGGATTGTTCAAAAATACCTTTTCATATGCAGAATGGATCATTCCTTTGAGCAACTGGATCGACCGGCCGGATGAAAAATTTTACAAAGGCTGGACCGTATTCTACTGGGCCTGGTGGATATCCTGGGCACCCTTTGTGGGGATGTTTATTGCCCGGATTTCCAAAGGCCGGACCATCCGTGAATTTATGGCAGCCGTTCTGCTGGTACCCACAGTGGTCACCATCATCTGGATGACGGCATTCGGGGGCAATGCCCTGCATCAGATTCAGAACGGTATTGGTCAGCTGTCGGAAAAAGGCCTGGGTGAAGTGTCTTTGGCCATGTTCCAGATGCTGGAAAACCTTCCCTTGACCGGGATCACCTCGTTTCTGGGGATCTGCCTGGTGCTGATTTTCTTTGTCACCTCATCCGACTCTGGCTCCCTGGTGGTGGATTCCATCACGGCAGGCGGCAAAATGGATGCACCGCGGTTTCAGCGGATGTTCTGGGCCACCCTTCAGGGTCTGATCGCCGCCTGTCTGCTGGTGGGCGGGGGCTCCGATGCCCTGGGCGCCATCCAGGCGGTGGCAATCACCGTAGGCCTGCCCTTTACAATGATAATGATCGTCATGATGATCAGCCTATATTTAGGGCTGCAAGATGATTATCGGAAAATGAAATTCTGATGTGGAAAATCTGACAAATATATGCCCTGTGCTCATTCTTTTGTCTATTTGACAGAAACTGAGAAGTGAAGCATTGATCACCCCGCTTTTTGCCGGGCCGTGGCCATGGCCATCGAAGTCATGGAGTTTGTGGAGGTGGCCCGGCTGAGGGGAGAAGGCCTGTGGTGGATCATCCGGCATGAGATACTGCCCAATGCCATGCCGCCGTTGACAGCGGAATTCGGGCTCCGGTTCTGTTTTGTGTTTTTGTTCATTGCCTCGTTGAGCTTCCCGAGCTTGGGCATACAGCCGCCCCTGGCGGACTGGGGTGGGATGGTCCGTGAAAATGCCGGTGCCGGCAAATCCACTATTGGTCTGGCCGTCATGGGATATACCCGTCAGGGTGCCGCCTGGCATCCGGCACCATCAACCTGAATGGGGTGGAGCTGATGGACGCATCGGAAGAAGACCTCCGTTTGGTCAGGGGTTCCAAAATTGCGTATGTGACCCAGAGTGCGGCTGCCTCCTTTCCCTGGATCCCGCCACCCTGCTGGCCAGTTTTCCCATCAATGTGACCAACCAGGTGAGCAACTGTCTGGTGGAAATCGGCCATGATTTTCAACCGATTCCTGAATTGGCGGAATCATGGGAAGCGTCTCCGGATGCCAAAAAATGGAGCTTTAAC